>Ga0172379_10001383_pt1 | contig 48469 bp, 48 predicted proteins | sample GrowelOW334metaG_FD_119756 | JGI IMG/M metagenome (GOLD analysis project Ga0172379, IMG submission 119756) | Groundwater microbial communities from an aquifer near a municipal landfill in Southern Ontario, Canada - Groundwater well OW334 metaG | ecosystem: Environmental > Aquatic > Deep...
ATAAGGAAGTATGTAGATAGGCAAGGCAATCTCGATTTAGGTAAAGATATCACAGCAGAATTCTCATGAGAGGCAAGGAAACCCCGCACTGTAGTGAAACGGAGTGCGGGGAGGACGTCATTTACAAATCAGAAATGATATAATTTTGCTTAATCATGAACAAAAAGAAACTACAAAAATACTTTTCCACAATATTGTTATCACTTACATTTTATTACTCTTTTACTTTCCTACTTTTACCAAACTTAATTGACCCAAAAATAAATAAATTTGATAACTACCAACGCCTTTGGAATTGGGATCAAAAACAACATGCCCAAGGTGATTTTGATCATGATGACCAAGAAGATTTCGTTAGTTTTACCGGCTGTCTTTTTCTCTCATCAGTTAATGAAAAAAATATTCCCGATTCACAAAAATGTACAGCTCAAGGGATATTTAATAATGCAGAAATCAAAGTCGGGCAAAAATATATTAGTTCAAGTGAATCAGATTTAAATCTTAGTAACATTGACAAGAAAATTAATCACTCTTACATTTCACAAAAACAAAATGAAAACTGGGAGATTTTAGTAAATGGTAATGAAGGTATAAAAATATTTGAAATAAAAAGTGGTGAAGCTCTAAAACCAACTGGCAGCATCCCTATCAGCTACCAAATAGATGAGCTTTTATATAATATTTCTTCTCTATTTTTTTTACTATCAATTCCACTAATTCCTCTAACCTTTATCTTTAGTTTAGCACTCAATACTTTTGGATTTAGTGGGAATCTATTTCATATCATTGGATCATTGTTACTACTAAGTATGTCGCTCATCTCGCACTTTATATTTAAAAATGATTTATAAATAAAGAAGGGGCTTGCCTAGATAACGCCCGAAACCTTGTACTTTTCAATCATTGTTTGTAGTTGCTTTTTAACGTCATCTCGGTGATTAAATCTCCACTCTGATTCTAGCAGAGAATCGATATTTACTTAAAAAACAATATGAAGATAAATATCCATTTCCAACCCCAATTTTGAACTTAATTAACAGTTTATTTCCTTAATTAGGTTTCTGGTAGAATAATCTTCTAGTTTCAACCTTAAGAAATTTTATTAAAAACGTATGATAAAAAATGTAATTTTAATAATGTTTTAATATTCTACACATTTTATGGATATGCGTTTTTCGCTCAGTTTAATTTGTTGTTAGAAATTATTATCAGCTTTTTATTTTTTTCACTCTCATATTTACATCTTAAAAAGAATGAAAACGGATTATTGAAGTTACTTGTCTTGGTATTGTTTTTGTTTTCACTTCAGATCACCTATCACATGATCGTAGCAGATACTCAAATCAGCAACTGTTTTATATTTAATCAAAGATACCCAGGGACAAATGAATTTGATAAATGCATTAAAGCTTTAACTATTAAGGACTATTTATTTGAACTAATTGCTAAATAGTTGTGACAGTCAGGCTAAAATAACCTTAGGTCTTAATAAATCTGGTAACTTTATAGTAAATAAAAGAAACTACTAATGAGTCCAGAAAAGATCATGCCAATAATGACTAGGATGGCAAAAGCTTGAATGATTCTCTGACGGGTGCGTTTTCTCATAAGATTGAACTTTAATTGATATTGATAATATTTTTCTATTTTAATTTATCACATCTATTAGTTTAGTTTTAGTGATTCCAGTAAATTAGGTTAAGTATTTTTGAAGTTTAGCTTCCAACAGCTGGATTAATCTTTCATCCATGTATTGATATTTATCAGGAATATGAAGAACTCTGACAGTTTTTTTCTTCATCAAATCGGCAAAGCTTCGTTTTAGATAATCTAAGTGTTTAGTTTCCATTACAAAAATTAAGTCAGCCCAATTTAAATCTGCCCGACTGATTTTAATCCTTGCCTTAGGACTGGTTCCAGCTGATCTGGTTTGGATTCCCGGGTAAACTGAGCAGATGTTTTCCGCCGTAGGGCTACGCCATCGGTTTTGTGAGCAAACAAATAGAACATTCATGTTTAAAAACAATGACTAGTGATAGCTAACTAATAGTAAAAATTGCTCTTTTGCCAACTTTTAACTTGTCACCTTTTTTGATATTTATGATCATGCTAGGATCAGTTAGTTTTTGACTATTTAATTGTAGTCCCCCCTGCTCAATGATTCTTCTTAGGTTGCTATTACTTTCTTCAGGTCGAGCTTTTTTAGCTAAATCTAAAGCGGTGAGTTGACTTTCAAATACCACTAGTTCTTCAACCGCTTCTTTGCTTTGAACTGTCTTCTCAAAATGCTCTTGTGCTGATTGAGCCTTAGCTTCAGAGTGGTACATTTTAGTAACCTCAAAAGCTAACTGTTTTTTAAAGCCCATCGGGTTAGCCCCATCTAGCATGGAATCAGCCATGGCTTTAATCTGCTGCATGGGAACATCGGTGAGTAGCGTCAAGTAAGTGATGATTTCCTCATCGGTAACTTTCATTAGTTTGCCAAACATATCATTGGGGTTTTCAGTTAGAGCCACAAAATTATCATAAGACTTACTCATCTTACGACCATCGGTGCCATTGATAATTGGAGTGGTTAAGACAAATTTTTCTTTGTTATGGTAAGCCTTTTGCAGGTGCCGGCCCATCATCATATTAAAGGTTTGATCAGTGCCCCCGATTTCCAAATCTACATCCATGGCTACACTGTCATATCCTTGAAGTAATGGGTACATCAGTTCATGAGTAAAGATTGGTAAGTTATTTTTGATCCGATCTTGGAACATATCCCGTTCGATTAACTGTTGGTAAGTGGTTTTGGCCATCAGTTTGATAAAATCAGGAAGTCTTAACTGATCTAACCAGTCACCGTTGTAGCGAATCTCAATTTGGTTAAAATTTAAAATCTTACTGGCTTGGGCTTGCCAACTGGCAAAGTTTTCTTTAATTTTTTCATCGGTTAATTCTGGTCTAGTGGTATCTTTGCCAGTGGGATCACCAATTCTGACGGTACCATTACCGATTAATAAAATCACTTCATGGCCAGCATCAGCAAATTGTTGGAGTTTTCTGAGTACCACACTATGGCCTAGAGTTAATAGTGATCCAGTAGGATCAATGCCTAAATAAACTTTAATTTTTTTCTGTGCCATTAGTTTAGCTAACCCTTCTTTGTTGGGCAACACTTCAGCTACCCCTCGGGTTAATATTTCGTTAATTTTTGCTTGATTGTTTTCTTGTTGGTTTGACATCTTAGCTCCTATTGTAACGCAATTTTAGCGATATCTGTTGTATATATTTATTAGTAATTTTTTTAATTGATAAAGGTTGGTGCCCGCTACTTTAGTAACGGGCACTGCTTTAACCTATTCAGTTAGTGGAATCGGCTGGCGATCTTCTGGGAATTTAATTTTGTCTAAGCGACAAAATCGCTGTTCTCCACTTTGGTAGCAGAAATCATCATCAACTTGGATACACTGGTCGTGATTTTCGCCACACAGTTTATCCAGCTGTTGGCTTGTTTCCCATCGGGAAAATAAGCCAATCAGGATGAGCAGTCCTACACCCATAACTACCATGAGCATGATGATCAAGACATTTGCTTTGATCGGCTCATTATTATCTTGCTGATCACTGGCGAAATTTTGAGTTGCTCCGGTATACATGGTTTCATCTCCACAGCTATTAAAGGTCGATATCGGGCTTGATCAAACGGTTTGTTTAATCAAAAAGCCCTTGTATAAACACCAAAATTGATTGATGTATATACAAGGGCCTAAATAACTAAAGTTATTCTTGTGGCGGTACCACCTTGTTTCATTTATTACTAAAAAAACTCGCTTTAGCGAGTCTTGAAACATTTAGTCATAAATCTTATTTTCAAGCACTCTGTGTCTGATGTGACATGCTTAAGCAAATTTTGACGGTTTGCGACCGGTCTTGTTTTTGACAAGACAGCTGGTAAAAGGGTATTTCAAAAAAAGTTGTGCGGTAGGTTTGCAGCAACCACCTACTCTCTGTTGTCACCAATTATTTTTTACTATTTCTTTTGTCTTTGCTTTTATTAACTTGTAATTACTATTTTATGATATCAGTATAAGGTGTCAATAGGTAATTTTATAGGATATTAATCCATTACTTCCCCTACCCCATTTATTGCAGGGAAATAAAAAAGCCTCCGTTTCTGGCGGAGGTTTAATAATCATTTACTACAAAAAACTACCCCCGCTTATTTTGGTGGAAATAGTAATAGTAGTAAGGGTTAATGCTAAGTAGCATAGTTTTTATTTTACCATAAATTGTAATAGTGTTTCTTATTTTTCTATTCCACTACATATTGTGTATGTAAATGGGGTATGTAGTATTCAAATTTAATCAATTAGTGTTTATTTATCAGTGTTTGTAGTATTTGTAAGATTAAATTATGAGCTTTTATCATACTTGTTCATAATATTTTATAATAGGTTATTGTGCTTATTAATCAATCTTTTTTTTCAGATATAAAATGGCATATTGACAGTCAAAACAATAAGGATTAAGTTCTTATAAAGCATCCTATTATATTCACTGAAAGACTTAATGAACCACAGCCGTTTGGCAAAAATATTAGAATTTTTATTTTATCATTATTAAGTGATCTAAGTTTGGCCCCACAAGGGTCATTTTTTTATTTAAAAACAAATAACTAAAATTTAGAAAGGGAGTATGGCTAACGGAAACGGAAAAGAAAAAGAAAGTAGATGGAAGAAAAAGAGGTTAAATGGTGAAAAATTAGTTGAAAGAAAAACTGATCTACCAAGCAGAAAAGAAAGACAAGAGTCAACGTCTAAAGCAAGAAAAGCTACTGCTGAGGCTCAGAAAAAGAGAGAGGCATTAAGTGAGTTTGAATCAGCTTTGACAGGTGAAGGGCCTCATTTAGTTCTTTTTATGAGTGATGTCCACTGGGGTACGACTAGAACTAAAGAAGCCGATGTTGATGAATTTTTAAAAGTAGCTCAAGATAGAGATGCGGCTATTCTAATGTTAGGTGATGAGTTGGAAGGTTCAAAACCAAAACATAGAACGATTGAGAGAAGTCGAACTGGCAGTGTTAGTGACGATGCTCTTGATTTTCAAACAGCGGTGATTGAGCCAAATCAAGAAAGAATTATTGCAGCTGTAGGTGAGCATTACGGCCATACTGGATGGTCAGATGAATCTGATATCAGTTTGTGGCTGCTGATGTATGATCCCTACGGTATTGCAGTTTTGAAAAATGGAGCTAGAGTAAAAATTGAAGCTGGAGGTCGTGTTATTGTGACTGATGTGGCTCATTATTGGAGGGGAGGGAGCAGTATTGATATGCTTCACACCCAAAGAGAACATGCTAAGAGAAAAAAAGGAAAAAATCGTCCTTTAATCACGGCTTCAGGCCATACTCATCAAGCTGGATTTGCTGTAGAAAATTATCCCGGTCAAGAAGACCCAATGTATCTATTTCAATCAGGAGCATTTAAAGGCCAGGACCCTGAGTATCCTGATCCATATGCCTCTTTTGGAGCTTTTGATTCGGAAGTTGGAGATCCAGGCCAAGGATTTGTTGCTACTAAAAATAATATTTATCCAGGTGCAGACTTGGATGAGTTGCAAGAAATACATGCAGCTATGGATCTTTTTGAGAATGAATATCCTACTTATCAAGAGGCTTTGGCAATGGCTAAGGCTGAAGATAACACTAGTGTCACCTTTAGGTCAAAAAAATCTCATCCATCTATTGATAGTGAAGATCTACCTAGTCTGGAAGAACAAGAGGCAATGATGGATGATGAAGAAGAAGCCGAGGTGCCAAACGGTATTGTTTATTCTAAGGGAGATTTAGCCCCACTATATGATACTGTTTCATACAATATTCGCTCGGATTGGCCAATGCTCTTTTTGCCAGTTGCTAACGTTAGACTTGGAAGTAGTTATGAAGGTTTGGACCAGCTTAAGCAAATGATTGAAGAGTTTGTGACTGGCAATCCTCATGTATTTTTAGCCTTTCTTGGGAATGTTATTGATAGTGAGGTAGCTGGACGTAAAGATCGAGTGGAAGTGCTCGATACTTTAATCGATTTAGTTTCATTAGTAGGAGCTGATAAGGTGCTAGCTATATTACTTGATGGAGCAATGAGACATAAGAATTGGAGGAAAGACGTTAAGGATCTTGACTACGTCCCACCAGGTACTTATGTGAGCAAGGCCACTGGAGTACCCTTAGTACCAGGGGGAAGCACAATCCAAATTTACCACGGACCAAGTACAAGAGCTGAGAGAAACTTCAAACATGAAATACTACTTCTTGATGGACTTAAGAGACATGGTTCATACTCCAAAGCTACATCTGGACTAAGTAGTTATTACAAAAACCATGATAATGCTGGTCACGATGTATTAGTTTCTGGGGCACACCCTCATTCTGGTATTTCTACCCAAAAGATTGATGGAAGAGATGTTGACCTGGTTGATGTGGGATGGCTATCACCTTTTGATAATACGAGTGGCAAGAAAAATGTTCAGCGTACTGCTGAGGGTGGACAGGGTGTGATCATTCATAAGGATATGAGAATACCTACAAATGATTGGAATTCAACTATGGAGTTGTTTAATGCTATGTTAGCTTTGGTAGCAGCAAGAAAATACAAGATGATTGATTGGTAATAAAAAATTGATATTTATCATCAGCACTCAGTGTATTCTGGGGATTGATTTGGTTTAGCTTCTTCCATGGAGGGGAATATCATCCTTCAGTCACTGAACTCTTCCCGTACTTTGCGGAAAGAGATAGTAGAGAAGATATTCTGGCTCTTTTCCCGATTGAAATGGCTTTTAATTTGGGATTATTTTGTCTGGATATAAGCTGGTATCAAGAGGCAATTGATTTGTTTAACAAATCTTTTGCCCAAAACAACGATCCGGCAAATCTGGCTAACATCGGTAATGTCTATATTCATCTCAGTGACTTTAATAAGGCTGTAGACTATATGTCGAGAGCTATTGAAATCACTAACAGAGGATTCCGTAAATCAAAGTCAGCTGTTGCTCTGTATCATTTTGATAGAGCTGCGGCCTTTATCAATCTTAAAAACTTCGGCCCAGCGCGTGCCGATTTCAATGACGCCATCAGACTCGACCCAAGCCTGGAAGAAGAAATCGAAGATATCTGGCAAAGGTATGGCCCTGGTGACAACTGGCTCAAATAGGAAAACAGCGATATCGTCCACCCCCCTTCATATATCGGAGGGGGCTTTTTGTAATCTCTTTGTCATTTTTCTGCTATATTATTAGTGAATGATAACTAATAATGACATTTTTAAACTACAACAAATTTTCATCACTAGGGATGAGTTTAACCAAAAACTAGATCAGAAGTTTGATCATGTGATGAATGTTCTCGATAGTGTCATGGGTGAACTCAAAGACATTCGTGAAGAACAAACCATTATGTTTCATACTTTAATTGGACACACAGAAAGATTGAAAACCACGAAAGTAGACTTGTCTGTTTAGAAGGTAAATAATTCTGGTAAAACAAGGTTACGGTTTACCACTCCCCCTCTAGTCTATATAATAATCCCATTATGATAGAGCCATCGTCATCATTTGATTTCTATCAACCAGATCCTAGTCAGTTACCAACTGAACCAAAAACTTTTCCTAAGCTCAAAAAAAGTGTGATTAATTTATTGACTGGCCTCAAAATAAAAATCTTGGGTTTCACTCATACCCAAAAGCTTGTTAGAATAGCAGGCATGGAGATTAATTTATCTAGTATTTGGTATAAGCTGACTTTCCCCTATCGCTTTTTAGGTAGACTTTTGGGTCTAAGAGGTCGATCCAGACGACATCGTTTGTCTGAGGCTGAGGAAAAATTGTTGATGGTTAAAAGATTTAGAGTTCTAGCCATGCTAGCCATGTTTGGTACTTTAGCTGCCATTGTGGGATTTTTTGGTTTGTTCGCCTGGTACTCGAAAGATTTACCCCAGCCTGGTCAGGTGGTTAGAAGAGAAGGTTTTAGTACCAAGATTTTGGATCGTAATGGAGAAACACTTTATGATCTGTATGAAAGTGAAAATCGCGTTCCCATTACTTATGACCAACTTCCTGAACATCTCAAACAAGCAGTCGTAGCCGTGGAAGATAAAGATTTTTATAAACATGGGGGGGTGGACATGCTCACTCCTTTGCGTATTGTCTATAATATGATTTTCCGTGGTCGAGTAGTGGGTGGATCTACCCTGACTCAACAATTGGTAAAAAATGTTTTGCTAACCAATGAAAGAACTATCTCGCGTAAATTTAAAGAATTTGTCTTAGCTCTACAGATTGAAAGAAAGTTTTCCAAGGAAGAAATTCTCACCATGTATTTGAATGAAGCTCCATATGGAGGTACTGTCTGGGGTATTGGGGTAGCTTCGCAGACTTTTTTCCATAAAAAAGTCTCTGAATTGTCCTTAACTGAAGCTGCCATCTTGGCTGGCTTACCTCAACGACCCACGGCCTATTCTCCATTTTTGGGTAAAACCGATGAAAAAGGCAATTTACTCTGGAAAATGAGAACCCAAGGGGTACTTCGAAGAATGAAAGAAGATGGTTATTTAACTGATTTAGCTTACGAAGAAGCTATGTCTAATTTGGAAACCATTAAATTTGAAAAAACCGAAAATGGGATTGAAGCCCCTCATTTTGTCTTTTATGTTCGGGATCAACTAGAACAAATGTATGGTGAGGATGTGGTTGAACGAGGTGGCTTGACAGTCACCACCACTTTGGACAAAAAACTTCAATTAGAGGCAGAAACAATTGTTAAAGAAGAAATTGACAAAGTTAAACCACTTAATATCACTAATGGTTCTTTGATGGCCATGAATCCTCAAACTGGGGAGATATTAAGCATGGTGGGTAGTGTTGATTACTTTAGTAAAGAAATTGATGGTCAGTTTAACGTGGCGGTTGATGGTTTAAGGCAACCAGGGTCATCGATCAAGCCAGTCACCTACTTAACCATGTTTAAACAAGGCTACAGTCCCGCTACCATGTTGGTAGATGTGGATACTGTCTTTGCTCCTAATGAAGGGGTAGAAAAACCTTACCAACCCAAAAACTATGATGGCAAGTTCCATGGTCCGGTTAGTATTAGAAGTTCTCTAGGTAGTTCTTTAAACATTCCGGCTGTTAAATCTTTAGCTACCGTTGGCATCGATAACTTTTTACAAACTGCTTACGATATGGGTTTTGACACTCTGGCTCCTACTCAAGAAAACTATAAACGTTTTGGTCTAGCCGTGACTTTAGGTGGTGCCGAGGTACATTTAATTGATACTGTGACCGCTTACAGTGCTTTTGCTAATGGTGGATATAAGATTTCCCCTGTCTCTATCCTTAAAGTGGAAAATAACGAAGGTAAGACTATATATGAACACAAACAAGTCAATGGCAAGCAAGTGATGACCCCAGAAGAGGCATTCTTAATCGACGATGTCTTGTCTGATAACAATGCTAGACTTTTAGCCTTTGGGGCTAACTCCCAACTTAATACCAATAAACCCATTGCTGTTAAAACTGGAACCACTAATGACCAGAAAGATAACTGGACAATTGGTTGGAGTCAGGAAATCATGGTCGGGGTTTGGGTAGGTAATAATGATAATTCTTCCATGAAGCAAGTTGCTTCCGGCGTCACTGGTGCTTCTCCCATTTGGCGGCGAACCATTAACAAAGCTTTGGAATTTGGTTATAAAGCTCCAGCTTGGACGGTTCCAGCAGGTGTAGAACAAGTTAAGATAGATAATATTTCTGGCTACCCCGCTCATGATGGTTTTGAAGAAAAAACTGACTATGTTATCAAAGGTAATCTGCCTTCACTGCCAGATCCGGTGCATCAAAAAATGAAACTTTGCCGAGGTGAAAATAAACTGGCTAATGAGGCTAGAGTGGCTGCGGGAGATTACGACGAAAAAGAATTTATTGTCCTAAAAGTTGAAGATCCAGTTAGTCAGGATGGTAAAAATCGCTGGCAAGATGCCGTTAATGCCTGGATTAATGGTCAAGAAGATGGCCGATATAAATACCCCACTGAATACTGTGGTGAATCAGGAGATATCTACATTAAACTCAAACAACCAGAAAATGAAAAAAAGTATGATAGTGAAGAAATCGAAGTTGAGGTCGAAGCTGACTCCGGTGATGGTATTGATAAGATTGAAATCATTGCCAACGGTGAAGTTAAAGAAATCATTAACGCTCGCACTTATAAAGGCAAGATCCGCTTATCTAAAGGCAGATATGAAGTCTGGGCTAAAGCTTACTCCAGAGGCGGCAAAACCAAAGAATCTGATAAGATGAAAATTGGCACTGGTGGTGAAGATTGGAGACAGCCAGATCCTTCCCCAACCCCGTCGCCTTCACCTGAAACTGTGTCTTGTGGAGCGACCTGTAATGATAGTAACAAGCTTTGTAGCACCGGTTTAACTTGTCAAAGTGGTAAGTGTGTTAAGAGTGAATGTGCCACCACTCCAGCCTTATGTCAGCCTGATTTATGTGCTCTGGTACCATGATAGTGTATAATTTCCATTATGCGAAAACTAATCTCGTTAATTTTTGCTCTAGTTATTTTTAATCTTTTTTTCTTTAAACACTTCTTCCCTCTTCCTGGGACGTTATTTTTTTTGTTGTTAATTATCACCAGCCAAATTTTTCTAATTTTAGCTTTTTTTAACTTCCATCGACCTAGTCATATCTATAATTTAGCTTTTCAAGGTTTATCCATTTTGGCACAGTTTTTGGCCCTTTTTAGAGCCAGTTACATTGATCGGAATTTAATGTTTTTACTATCTGTTGGGTTGTTCTTGTTATCAACTTACATTTATCTTAAAGAAGATCAATTTATCTTGTCTCTGACCGAAGCCATCATGGCTCCGTTTAGACTAGTTCGAGAATGGATCATTCATTTATTTGCGACAATTTTATATGTTCCTGGTTTAATTACTTGGCTAATTGCTACCATTAAAAAAACCCCAGGAATTAAAAGTTTTCCTAAAGAAAAGAATTTTGCCTTACTTAGGGGCATCATCGTGGCAGTGCCAATCGTCTTTTTAGTTTTGGCACTGTTGATGTCAGCCGATCCAATTTTTGCTAAGCTGTTAACTAATGTTTTTGATTTTGATTTCTTGTCTTGGATTGTCCTGCCAGTGAGGTTAGCTCAAACCATTGTGGTTGGGTTTTTACTTTCCGGGTTACTAATTGCTAAAATAAAAAATGATTTTATTTCTCCTTTTGCCGACAAAAAGCGCTGGGGGCAATTCTCCACTGAAGCTAGTATCGTGGTCAGTTTAATTGCTTTAGTTTTAGCGGTGTTTTTAGTTGTTCAGTTTCGATATTTATTTACCAGTGTGCCAGAAACCCAATTACAGAAATTTGGGATTAACACCTATTCGGAATATGTCAGGAAAGGTTTCCAGGAATTATTGATTGTTTCCATGATCGTCTACTTAACCTCAGGCCTAAGCATGGTGATTCAAAGAGTTAAGCGTTATGATTTTAGGGTCTTAAAGTGGTTAAACGTGACATTATTGATAGAGACAATTATTTTTATTTCCTCCATTTTTAGAAGAGTGCTATTATATCAGGCCGAACATGGGTTAACCAGAATTAGAGCTTATGGCAGTATTTTTTTATTACTGTTAATGATTTTGACAGTTTTATTAATTTGTCGCCAATTAATTAACAAAAAAATAAACTGGTATTTAATGGAATTATCGGTCGTCTTTTTTAGTTTGATCGTTTCTTCTTTAGTGGGGATTGATCAGACAATTTCAGAAGCATCCCCGCCCACGGTAAATAACCAGATTGACTACAATTATTTAGTCAGACTCTCAGCTGACAGCCATCAGGCTTGGGCAGCTGGTTTTGAACATACTCAACAACAGGTTGATCAAGTTAGTGTTATTGCTAGTAGTGACTATAGTCCGGAAGATCTGCGGCAAATCGTTTATGGGTTTTATTTAATTAATAACTTTAAATCTAAATATGAGGATTTAGTTAGCAAATATGGGGACCAAGAAGCAGCTCAAATTATGGGGGTAAAAATTAATGATTACCGGTGGCGAGAATTTAACGTTTCTGAATGGTTTGCCTACAATCAACTCAAAAAGAAGATCTCCGCCCAACAAACTGCTGATTTAGCGGCTAAAATTAGAGATCTTTATTACAACTTAACTCCAGATCAAAAACATCAACCCCTAGATAGATCTTTTGACACCCCGCTCTTGTACTAGTTGATTTGTAGCCCTAATTATCCCGATGGTGAAGACTAACAATAACATCCCCGTTTGGATGGTGAGTAAATAATGGTCTAAGCTTAAGATTGGTAATAAAATTAAACCCCCTAAACATAAACTAACTTTAATTTGTTTTGGTAATTTCTTCCAAAGTACTATTAGCCAAATCATGCCTAATATGCCGGTTTGGCTAACTACCAGTAATCCCACATTATGCACGGGTTGTAAGAACCTGACCACTTCTTTGGTGATGGCATATTGTTCAAGATTGACCACAAAATTATTAAGCCCGACTCCTAAAACGGGATGATCAAAAATCATCATCAAACCAGCCTGATTTAAAATTTCTCGGCGAGAAAGAGATAAATTGTTTGGTTGTAGTGGTAGACCCAAATGAATTAACACCGGAATAAAAAAGATGACGAAAATTAGTGACAACATTAAAATGTTCAGATGAGTATTTAGAAAATTTTTGAACCTTTGACCAAAAAACACTAACCAGACCATGATCCCCAAACTTAACCAAGCGGAAATAGACCGAGTTAACCAAAGTGTTGCTAGTGGTAACATCAATGTTACTAATGTAGGTAGTGACGGTTTTATTTTTTCGATTTTAATTAATTGAAGCAGAAAAAAAAGATAAATCCCAATTACACCTGCCAAAATATTAGGATGAGCGGTAGTACCATAAGGTAAGATGCGCTCCACTCCAGCAATTGTGGTTTTAGCTAAGCCTATGGGGCTGGTTAATATTGGCTCTCCCAAAAAAATAAAACCCAAGAAATGCTTTTGAAAATAAGCTTGATAAAAGCTAAGCAGTGATTGAAAAATCAAAGTCAGCTGAAGTGAACTAATAACCATTTTGTTGATTAATAATTGCTTTTTTTGTATTAACACTTGAGCTAAAAACAGCATCTCTAAAGTTTTAATAGCACCCCAAATGCTAATTAAGTTAACGGTCACTAATTGTCTTACCAAAAGTAACAGGGAAAAAACTAGTAGCCATTTATTATTAATAACCCAGCTTTTTATTTTTCCACTCACTTGTTTATGATGAATAATTTCCCAACCGGACAATCCTAAAATGATAAAAATAATCACATCAGAAAGATAAAATTTTAACAATAAATAATCAACAAACATGCCATTAACATAAGCGGAGCTTTCACCAAATTTGAGAAACAAATTACTGGGGATTAAAAAAATTAAAATGCTAAAAAGCAAACAATAAATCGAGTCCCAAGTATGGGAAATAGTTTTATTTTTATGTTTGATTGACACTAGTTTAAACTTGGCCAACTAAATGAGCATCAAATTTTTGACTCAAAAGTTGAGCGATATTTTTTCTGATAGGTTCAATATTGTCCACTGATAAGTTGTTATTTCTATCTAAGTAGGTAATTTGGAAACTATGATTTTGGTGATAAATATCAATCAGTTTAACCTGATCAACTAACGTAGATAATTCTTTGATCGCTTGGATGATGACTCCGACTTGAGCGTTCATGGGAATCGTAAAAGTCATGTCTTCAATAATTGAAGTGGTTTTAGGTAAACTTTGATAAGTAGGATGATTCTTACTCACCAGCATCAAGTTCTCCATCCAGATTTCGATAACTGTTATTTTAGAATTAGGTTTAGAAATTTGTCCCAGTTTAATGTTTTGATCTAAGTTGGTGACGATTAAGCTAGCGCTAGTTTTATTTTCCTGCTTAACTTCCCAATTTGAGACATAAAGTTTAGATAACATCGCTTCTAAGTCGCCTTTAATTTGGCGATAGTCTTTGCTAGAAACTAAGCACAATTGTAGCCGATGATTAGGGATGTCATTTTCCTGAGGAAGATAAATGTTGGCAATTTCAAAAACGGATAATTCCTGGGTCATGGTATTTTGCTTTATGACATCAATCAGTGATGGATATAACGCTAAGCGTAAATAAACCTTGTCTTCAGTTAAGGGATTTTGAATTTGTAAGTGATCTTCTAAAGTATGACCACTTTGTAGAGCCAGAGCTTTGCTAACCATGGAGTAGGTATAAACTTCTTGCCAACCAACTGCCGCTAAAAAGTTACGAATTTTATTTTCCATGGGGAAGTTCACGCCTTCCTGTTTGGTAGTGGGGATAGCGGTTTCCATTAGTTGACTTGGTAAATTGTGATAACCATAAATCCTAGCAATTTCTTCAACCACATCAGCAGCAATGCTTAAATCTGATCGAAAACTGGGGGGCTGAACATGAAGTTGATTCCGGTTGATGGTTACTTGACAACCAAGATCAGTTAAAATGTGTTTGATTTGTTGACGATTTAGTTTGAGTCCTAAATAATTATCAATGGTAGATAACTCTAAGTTAATTATGGGTAACTGGGTTTTAGCAGGAAAGTCATCATAAATTTCGCTAGCGACTTTAGCTTGGCAAAGGTTTTGGTAAAGTTCTATGCCTTTGAGTAACACCTCTTTAGCTAAATTAGGATCAACTTCTTTTTCCATTAGTTGGGCTGCAGTAGTTCGAATGGCATGAGTCATGCTAGCAAATCTGACTTTATCAGCTTTGATGGATTCTAGAAGCAGTAAGACATTCTTAGTGTTTGTATCAATGGAAGTATTAGCGGTACCTTTAATGGAGGGCAAATCGATAATTTCATTTTTCCCGTTTTTAAAAACTACTTCTCCCCCCACAGTCGTGAATGTTTCTTGATCCAAAGTAGTAAATTCTTCCCCTTTACTAGCCTGAACAATGTTAATTACCCCACCGGTTTGCATTAATTTATCATAGTCAAAAGCATGACAAGGGTGGCCTAAATCGTGGGTAATATAGTTGGTGATATCAATGACACTATCATGGACATTTAAACTTACTTGATTAAGTCTGTTAGCCATCCACTCAGGAGTTGGGTTTCTGTTAACATCTTTTAGAACCACACAAATAACTCGTTTACAAAGTTTAGGATCATTGTTAATTTTTGGTAAAGCTAAAGCGTTGGTTGATTTGGGTTCTAGTAAATTAAGTTCTTTAAGTTGGCTTTTAATCCCAAATTGAGTCAAAATCACCGCCACTTCCCGGGCAAAACCACGAACTGACATACTATCAACTCGATTTGTAGTAACCTCAATATCATAAACCGAGTCATTTTGGATATCATAAATTCTTTCAATTGATGGACCACATAAAGAAACTTTTTCTTGGATGATTTTAGGATCAGCTTTAGTTTCTAGGTGATCAAGTAGCCACTGGTGTGGGATGAGAATGTTCATAAGTTTTATTTTTTTTAAGTGTTAAGTTAATATAAATATAAAAACAGCTATTTTTAAAACTGTTGTAGAAATCGTAAATCAGCACTATAAAGTAATCTGATATCATCAATATTTAAGCCCTCTTTGAGGGTGTAGGTGCGCTCAATTCCCCAGCCAAAAGCAAAACCAGTATAGACGTCAGGGTCAATACCCCCAGCCTTTAAAACATTGGGATGAACCATTCCCGCTCCCCCTACTTCATGCCAGCCAGATTTACAGAAACGACATTTTTCACCGTCTCTCTCTCCGGTCCCACCACAAATGTGGCAACTAAAATCAACTTCAAAACTAGGTTCGGTAAATTGGAAATGAAATGGTCGAATTCGGCTTTTAGTTCCCTGGCCATAAAATTTTTGGGCAAAGTAATCCAGGGTTCCTTTTAGATGTTGGATGTTAATCCCTTGATCCACCACTAGGCCTTCAAATTGGTGAAACATCTGGGTGTGAGTAACATCTTGTTGTCTACGGTAACATCTAGCAATATTAATCATTCTGATTGGAGGTTCTTTTAATCTTTCCATTTCTCTAACCTGGCCATTGGAGGTATGGGGGGTCATCACTAACTTGCCACCAATTAGACTAGGATGTCTTTGTCTCGGGCTATTGGCATCATAAGAAACATCTTTGGTGATATTTTCCCCATTGTTAATGAAAAAAGTTTCCCATTCATCTCTGGCGGGATGAGTGGGTGGCATGTTGAGAGATTCAAAAGCGTACCAGTCCCAATCTACTTCTGGATATCTGACTCTGGTAAAGCCAATTTCTTGAAAAATTTGGGTAATTTCTTCCATGGCTTGAGAAATGGGATGGGTGTGGCCATTTTTGGTGGAAAGGCCGGGGATGGTCAGATCAAAAAAGTGATGGTGATCAGGACTAACATTTTTTTGATTAATAAGATTTTCTAGGTCGTTTTTAAATTTATTTAGGATTTCTCCTGCTTGTTTGCGATCTTGAGGATCAATGTTCACAATTTCTTTAGCTAGTGAGTTAAAAATCCCTTTTTTGCCTAAATATTTCGATCTAAAGTCAAAACTCTGATCAAATTTTTCTTGAGCAATTTGATTTTGGATCGAAGTTATTTGAGCTTCTAGCTGTGAGATGGTCATATAGCCTTTATTTTGATATTTTTTATTGTACCAGGTCTAGAGTAATTATTAATTGTCAGTTACTTTTTTTTTAGGTCTATTAACCTAGTTATTTTGTACCAAAAAGCCCCGCTGTGCGGGGCTTGTCAATTTTGTCTTTTAAAATTAACCCTGCACCTTTTTGACGATCTCACTAAAGGTAGCTAGGTCACGAACAGCTAGGTCAGCTAAGACTTTGCGGTCCAATTTGATGTTTTTATCTTTGAGTCCTTTGATAAATCTGGAATAGTTCATTTTTTCATCAGCCATTTTGATTGCTGAAGAAATACGGACAATCCATAAACTTCTCATATCTCGTTTGCGAAGTTTTCGACCGACAAAAGCGTATTGGCCAGCATGAAGTAATGCTTCCTTAGCGCGTTTGTAAAGTCTGTTGTTTGTACCACGAAAACCTTTGGTTAATTTGAGAACCTTGTTGTGTCTTCGTTTTCTAGTAAATCCGGTTTTTGCTCTTGGCATAGGTGTTTATAATTTCTAGTCGCTAATTTACGCTAAACCAAGCATCTGCTTGATTTTCTTGGCCCATTTACCTTTGACTTGAATAGGCACTTTATAAGCTCTAATAGCTTTTTTACTTTTCTTTCTTCTTAAATGTCTCATGTTTTGAGATCTTCTTAAAACTTTACCAGTACCAGTGATTTTAAATCTCTTGGCGGTTCCTTTTCTGGTTTTTTTCTTGTATTTCTTCATAAAATTTTCTTTCCTTTAGTTTTGACAAGAATAAATTGCTTAAATTATTTATTTCTTTTTCTTGGGAGTGATTTGGGCTAATAATCTTGGCCCCATCATCTTGGGTTGAATCTCAATATCGGCAATCTCAGCAGTGGCTGCAAAGACTTTTTCAATTGTATCGTAACCAAACTCCTTTTTACTCATTTGTCGACCTCTTTTGAACTCGACTGTGATTCTGACCTTATCACCTTTTTCTAAAAATTTATTAATCTTTTTAAGTCTAGTTTCAAAATCGGCATCCCCAATAAAGGGAGTAAATCTAATTTCTTTAATATCCTGTTTCTTTGACTTTTTTCTACTTTCTGCTTTTTTTTGTTGCAGTTGGTATTTATATTTTGCTAAGTCAATGATTTTAACAATTGGAGGGTTAGCTCCTTCTGTGACTAAAACCAAATCTTTATCTTCTTGCATGGCCTTATCTAGAGCGTCTCTAGTGGGCATGACTCCGACCATTTCTCCTCTTTCAGTTAAAACTCTGACTTCAGGAAAGTGAATGTTTCGGTTGGCTTTTATAAATTCTTTTTTTATAAAATTGCGATTGGTTTTTTTTCTAATCATGTCTATTTTAATTATATAACGAACTTGCTATCTGACATAACAGATAATCCTGTCATGGCAAAACAAGTTCACAGAACTGTTATTGTATCATATTTTAATAATTTATCATGAGGATTATTTGATCAAAACTGCTAAATCGCTCACAAAGCATTGTATGTATTTGTATTAATTGGTTGGGTAAGCGAGATGGGGCTTTTAATTATGGCGAATTCGCCATAATTAAAATTTTGGTTTAAATCACTTATTCTTTATTTTACCTTCACTTCTGTTTTCTCCTTTGATAAGCTTTTTAACCAATCGATCAAAGTCTGACTCAATTGGTTGTGTTTTGTTAAATTCTTTGTACTCGGTTAAAGCTTTTTTATCAGCACTGGCTTTGGAAATTCTTCCCTTATCATCTAAAATTCTGTACTCATTAAACGTCAGGAATTTGTTAACACTTTCAGCAAATTCTTCCATCGTGAACGATTGTCTGTTTTCAATCAGGTTTTCGATATAGTCAAAGAATCCGGTAACGGTTCTTTCTAACTTTTTAATCTGATCTTCTGGCAGGTAGTTTTTAGCAATTGTTACATCAGCCGACAAGATTCTTCCAGCAGGGGCATTTTTCCAAGTAGTCAAACCCATATTGGACTTACTACTATCAGCTAGTTGGTCAATAATCTCGGCAGCTGTGTGTCCGGTAATAGCATAATGAAATTTATTCTGAACGGTGGCAAAGAAATCTTTGGTCGTCTGTGAATGGGGATTGTAGTCGTTACTACACTCAGCGAAGATATCGGTAATCTGTTGGTAAATTCGACGCTCACTGGCACGGATCGAACGGATTCTCTCTAACAGCTCTCTGAAGTAATCCTTACCAAATATTTTGTGTGGGTCTTTGAGGCGCTCATCATCCATGGTGAAGCCCTTGATGATGTACTCTTTTAGGCGCTCAGTGGCCCAAATACGGAAATGAGTAGCTTGAGCTGAATTAACTCGGTAGCCCACAGAAATGATGGCATCAAGATTATAGAATTTAGTCTGATAAGTTTTACCATCACCAGCAGTATGTTCCAAAATGGAACTAACTGAGTTTTCATCAAGCTCACTACTTTCAAAAATATTTGACAGGTGTTTTGTAACTGCCGGTCGTTGAACTCCAAAAAGTTTGGCAATTTTTTCTTGAGTTAACCAAATGTTCTCATCCTTAACAAAAATTTCCAATCTGACCTTGCCGTCAGGAGTGGTGTACAGCAGAAAGTCTGACTCACGTTTAAAGGTATCGATTTCGAGACCTTTAGGTGATTTTTGTGGTTGTTTTGCCATATTATTTCTTCCCTGCTTGCTGGCGAGACAGGTTTATAAGCTTCCTAATATCCTCAAGACGATAGCGTCTGATTTTCTTCTCACCTATACGAACAGCCACTAGAATACCTTTACGATCCCAAAGCCGAAGGGTGTTGGGATGGACACTCAATATCTCTGCCGCTTCCTTGAGTTTTAAGAGTTTTTCCATATATACATTACTTACCAATTGATGACACTAGCATACAAAAAAGTCAGTATTTTTTCAACTACTTTATAAGGAAAATTTTCATGATAGTAGTTCTTGTCGGATTACTTGTACTTTTCATTCGATTTTCTATTTGTAATCAATAAAAATTCTAGCTCTGACCCCAGGTGGCAAAGAGACAATTTGTAATTTAAGTGTCTCCTCACTCTCCCTAATTGAGATACGAAGCACAATCAGTTATAATATCAATTCTTAAGAGTTCGTAGCTCAGTTGGTTAGAGCGCTTCGTTGACATCGAAGAGGTCAGAGGTTCGAGTCCTCTCGAGCTCACAATGCAAATTGTTATTTTTTATACTTTAGGCTATATCTTTTCTCTATATTGCAGCTCTCAAGTAGGCAATCTTGTTAAGGCTTTATGGAAAAATGCCAATTTATTTCGACTTGAGCGATACAATACCCAAACATCAATACTTGGTTATACCGATGTTACTTTTTATTTTTTAGTTTTTTCAATAATTATTAATTCAAATAATATTAAGGAACTCCTTTTTTTAGTTGGAGCATGGTTAACATTAAAATCTCTTCCATCAATTTGGAAAAACAAGTCAGAGGAAAAATATGAAGTGTGTGATCTCGGAAGAAAACCGGGAACCGGAGGAGAACGTTATAATATTTACTTAGTGGGAACTTTGCTTAGCCTATTAATAGCATTTGTGGGATCTATAGTCTCTTTTTTGCTTGTAAAAACGGATTGGTTTGGTGAGGTTATGTTCCCTATTCCTAGTGGATTCTTGGCAATTTTGTTAATAGTATTTGTACCATTAGTTATTCAATTTTTTATTTCAAGTATTAACATTAACCCAACCGATGATCATGAAGAAGACTTAAAAAATTTAAGGCCTGAATCAGAGAATTAATTAATTAGCTATATTGACTCTAAACAGTTAATTAAACAATAATTTAGATTGAAAGATAGGTATAGCTATCTATACCAATACACTTGTGTTTCCAGTTTTCCAGGAAGCACAGGTCGTTGACCATTGATATAGTCATCAATAGAATACCCTTGTTTTCTCATTAATTCTTCAAGTTCTGTTTCTCTACCCAACATAATTAACCCATCTGACGCAGTAATTCCTTCACTTTTATACAAATTGGACCCTTTAAAAGTCATGCAATCAATTGTATATCCTGTTTCTTCTGACTCTAAATTTCTATATATCCAGATATCAGTCATAATTTGTGAGTCTTGAGCCCATAAAATGGCTATGTGATAAGTACCTGAGTGAAGATTGGGTTTTTGTCTGTATAATTTTGTCAAGTGATTTTCTAAAGCTTTTGGACGTGATGGATCAAGGACATCTTTGAGAATTTTCATTGGATAGATAATTACTGGTATATTTAAAATTGTCGCTTTGAAAGGTATGTAAAAAGTGGACATAAAGTTATTCTATCATCGGTTTAAATCCTTTCAATTTAAATTTAATTTTAACTACCTTTACTCTAATCTGGCTAATCCCTTACCTCTACTCTTTTCAAACATAAAGACAAAGAAACTAATAGCTAAAGTTAAATATAAAATATTTAACCCTAAACTTTTAAGTAGCATATCTAACGGTAGACCTTGGTCGTTAATAATACTTCTCATACCTTCAAAGACATAAGTGGTGGGTAAAAACTTAGAAATGTTCTGGATCCAATTGGGTAGACTTGAGAGTGGATAATATACTGCACTAAAGGGGGCAAACATAAAACCCATGGTCCAAGCAAGGGTTTGGACCTTATTGCCATAATACATGATAAAAGCAGCCCCTAAAAAGCCCATGAACCAACCGGAAAGTAATAACAAAGCGGCAAAAGGAATGATCATCCACCCCACCGTAAAGATATTGAGGGAATAAAGTAACCACACCGCTATGATCCCCACTCCAGCAGTTAAAATCATTTTAATAAATCCTAAGATCATCACTGATAAAATCCACTCATAAACAGTTAGTGGGGTGGAAAAAAGATTGACTAAATTTTGGTTCCAGAATTCTTCTAGTAAGTTAACTGAGATTTCATAATTAGCTCGCCATACAATCTGCCAAAAAACTAAGCCAGTTAAGATCATTAAGACTAAATCAGGAATACCGGTTTGATTTTGCATCATCCAGCGACTAGTCACTCCCCAAACAACAATATCCATCACTGGCCAATAGACAGAATCAGATAATCTGTCTAAGCTTCTGATGTATAAATACATGTGTCGCATCACCACTCCCCAAATTCTAGTTAAAGATTGGGTAAAACTGGTAGCTAAACTTTTATTTTTTTCTTTCATGATTTTCTCGCTAGTTGTAAAAAGTAATCTTCCAAGGTTGGCTTCTGAATGGAGATTTGAGAGTACTCAACTCCCTTTTGAGCCAGACCTGATAAAAAGGCGGCAATTTTTTGCTCATCCACGGAAACTTCAATAGATCTATTATCTAATTTGTAGCCTAACTTTTGCTCTTGAGCATACTCAATGGTTCTTTTTAGGCCATCGCCAACTAGTAACTGGACATGAGCAGTAGAGACACTTTTAGCTAATTGTTCAGGAGTGTCACAGGCCACAATTTTCCCTTTTTCCAAAAACATGACTCGATCACAAACTTCAGCTACTTCTGCCATGTTGTGGGAAGTAAATAAAATGGACACGTTGTACTCCATTCGTTGTTTTTGGATATAGGAAATTACTTCGTCAGCTACATCAGGGTCAAGAGAAGCGGTAGGCTCATCCAGTAATACAATTTTGGGATATGACAAAAAGGCTTTGGCCAACATGACTCTAGTTTTTTGCCCAGCAGATAGCGAACCAATACTTTTATCTTTTAACTGCCAAGCATTGAATTGAGTTAATAGTTTCTTGATTCTTTGTTGTCTTTGCGATTTTGATAAACAATACAACCGGCCATAAACATCCAAGTTTTCCCAGACAGTTAGTCGCCAGGGTAAATTGATATAGGCACTGGCAAAAGCAATTTGTTGTAAAGCTTCTGATCGATGAGTTTTAAAATCTTGACCAAAGTAATTAATCTGCCCACTGGTGGGAGTAAGAACCGACAGTAACATTTGGATGGTGGTGGTCTTACCGGCGCCATTAGGACCAAGTAATCCCAATATCTCCCCTTCTTTTAAATTAAAGGTGATGTGGTCTACCGCGGTAAAGGGTTTTTTGCCCGCAAAAATTTTGGTTAACTTTTCTACATTAAGAACCACATTTTTATCATCAAGCGCTAGTATTTGTTTTTTTTGTTTGTTCATTGTTAATTCATTTTTCAATCAGGTATTACAAATTATGACTAAATAGCCCCAATTATCGTTGGTGTTAAGCAAGAGGTTTATATCTGATAGAAATTTCAGAGGGATAAATCTAATCAATTATTTAAGTTTAGGGCTGGGCTTACTTTTAAGTGTACCAAAGTTTTTTACGCACCTGAATAGGCAGTACTTCGCTCGTGGTGCATGGTATCAAAAATTGCAGATGTTTGTTCAAAACTATTGCCACTCATGTCTACCCCAGTGCTAAATTTACCATGACGTTTTCTTTTAGCTGATTTAGCATTCACCTGTCGAGCCCAAGTAGCAGCACTTTTAACTCGTTGTCGAAGTAGTAAGATAAAGGTCCTGAGTTGTTGGAAAAAACTAAGGTAGTAACTACCATCTAGCCCAGGACTGGCCACATCTTGCATGACCGCAATATCAACTTCCTGGTGAAGGACTTTAATCTCTTGGAAAGTTTCTTGAATTAAAATTTTCAGGTCTCTTCTAATTTGATCAATTTCTTGTTTAACTTGTTTTTCTCTACGGCTAAAGACATTGACCATATCAACTGGATTGACCTGATCATGAAGTCTTTTTCTAAGAATTTCTTTTTTCTTGAGTCTTTCGGCATCTTGCTGTTGCTTTAAAGCATCAGCCATTGAAGGTTGTTGTAAACTATCACCATGTTGAGCTAAAGCTTGACTAAAACTTAAATTTTGGTCTCTACTTATTGGCTGTCTATCGGAAAGAGATTTTTCATTTTCGGCCATCGCTCGAGCAAACGGATTATTAGCGCCGTTGTAAGCTGATTGAGCTGATTTTGGTTTTTGATTTCCTTGCATTTTTTTGATACTACAATAACTCGAGTAGTAAGGGCTATCTATTATAGGATAATGAACTCGAGTTGTCAAATAGGATCATTTGAAAACTATTATATATTAATCTGTGGCAAATACCAGATGTTTTTTACAGGTTTTAAAACTCCAAAAATATGTAATTAAAAAACAACGCTGTTGCGCATATTTCTAACTTACTAAGTGAAAAATTACCAAATTAAGAGCGTCTACATTGAGACGCTCTTAGAGTAAAGGGTTAAACAATGTCAACTTGGACCTCGCTTCCCTCGACTAATATTTGTCCAAGAAACACTTCTATTTTTTGGACAAATTCGGCTTGTTGCTGCGTCTCAAATTTATGAATCAAACACAGCTGAACAATTGCTTCAGTACCATGGTTGGTAAACTGAAACTGCGAATTGATACTTCCCTGGCAAAAAGAGGCGACGATGGAGCGGATAATGCTTTCCATCCAGGGAGTGAACTGGTCTTGCCTTATTATCCTGACCGGAATCAGGATGATCAGATCTGCCATTTTTTCACCCCTTTTCTATTGCTTAAAGAAAGGATATGTCAAGGATTATGACATATTACTAGAGTAAAGTCAATATTATGGGATATAAACTGTGGGATACAAGGCTAAAAAGGGTTAAAAAAATAGAGTTAGTGAGAAAATTAAAAAAAGACGTCCACTGGGGACGTCTTTTGAAGCTTTAGTACAAACAAGCATAGGTTATGTTAATATCAGCATAACCTCTCAGCTCTTTGTCTAGAGCTTGGATTACTTTCTCTCGGAAGTCAGCCTTATCTTCACCAATCAAGGGGTAAAAAGTGATTAGAGTAATGTCAACTTCATCACCCCTATTTTGTGGCGCAAGCAAGATGTCTACTTGTCCATTGGCTGCATCTTGAGCAGCCAAATGAATTTTAAAGATTGCATCCGTACTAAGATCACCCAAAGTGATCTTACCGATTGCATAAGCCAGAATCAGTTTTGCGTCTTTCATCAGAATTTCCTCTACTAGATCAGCCACTTGTGGGGTGAGTATAGCAATTTTAGCCGGCGCTGTCAATAATTATAGGATAGTAATTAGCTTTTGGGGAGAATGGTTATTTAAGTCCAAGAACAAAATCAACCACTTTTCTTCTTAAGATGGTGTGTGAAAGATGTTCTTTCATATGTTCATCTAAGTCGGCCAGTTTTTTCTCGGATTCGATCTTCGTCAGATACTCACTGTAGTCTTGATCGCTGACGGTTAATTTTTGATCTTGAATGATTTCATCTAAGATGAATTCAACTTGCAAAGCGGCTAGTGAAACCCCAGCCATTTGTGCTGTTAGTTGTTCAAAAGTCAGGTTGCGTTTTTCTAGGAAATCATTAAATTCGAGTCGATATTGTTTAAGTTGGTAGTTAAGTTCATCTAGCTGTCTATAAACATCTTCTTTAATTAAAAGCTCGGGAATTTGAGGTTTAATCTGATCAACTAATTTTTGAAAGATAGTTTTTAAAGTTAAATCTTCTTTTTGAGAATCTGATAGAGTTTTTGGTTCAGCTTTTTTGGCCTGATTATCTACTTTTTCAGTTTTTTCGACCCTTTTTAATTCTTCTTCTTGTTTGGCAATTTCTTTGACCGCATCAAGATGAGCTTTTTTGATCAATTCTTGATATTTACCTAATTTCAACTCTGGTTTTTCAGCGATTTGGATCTCTACTTCCCAATCTTCACCGACTTTAGCAGAAACAATGGAAATTTGTGGTTGAGTTAAAGGCTTTTTAGCTTCTTTTTTGATCAGTTGAGTATAAGCTGAGGGCAAGAGTTGTTCTAAAGCTTGGTTAATGAGTTTATCTTGACCCACTTTTTCTTCCACGATGGTCAGTGGAGTTTTACCAGCTCTAAAGCCAGGTGCTTTGACGTAACTAGCAGCTTTTTTTAGGGCTTTTTGATATTCTCTGGTAGTTTCAGTTTTAGGCAAAACTAATTTCAGAATGGTGTTATTTACAATGGCAGAAGGTGCTGCTGCCGCTTTAGTTTGGGGTTTGGTATCTTGGGATGTCTTTGTCATAAGGGGACAATTATATCATGGCAGAAGCAGTGTTTAAGAGGTTTATTCACCATTACCACTAGATCACTGCTAAACCATAATATGGTATACTCTCAAGTGTTTTCTAACTAACATATTATTAATATTTTTTCTCGAAAGAAACTATATGCCTAGCACTACCCTACTTCATGTCGTTGTTGACTATGCTCCCTCAGGGATGGAGTTTGGGGAAATTAACTCAAGGTTTACCCTCAATTTAGCCAATCCTGAATTAGTCAGAATCCAAGAAACCTCAGTTCCCTCTCTTGATACCATGGCAGTTGGCTTTGTGACAGCCCAGTATGGTTTAGCCCCTAAAAAAGGCAGAGTGGTGATTTATGGCAATGCTGCTCCCAGAAGAGATTCGAGTAAAGCTCAGAAAAACAACATTGATCATGGGATTAAATATGCCAAGCTTAAAAATGGCGTAGAAATTATTAACGTTAATTCTGAGTTTGCTTTTGGCTTTATCAAAGATCAAATTGAAGAGTTTCGAGACATCATTTGCCCTAACAGTGGTTCTCAATTTCGCTCTCGTGACTTTTTCCCAGAAAGAGTCGCCAAAATCATCAATGGTGACTACTCAGTTTTGGGAGAAAAAATGGATGTTGCTAACATCCCCACGATTGCCAATAACTTAGTGGCTTGGACAGATGGTTTTGGTAACATCAAAACTACTATGCGACAATCTGATTTAGAAAAATTAGGCTTTAATCCAGGAGAAAAAGTTCAGGTCCTTCTTAATGGAGTGACTATGCTGGGAGTGGTGGCTGTAGGTGGTTTTGCTGTTGATCGTGGCGTACTGGCTATCAATATTGGTTCTTCAGGATACCAAGATCCTTTTGTTGAGCTTTTCTTACGAGTTCACCAAATGAGTGAAAAAACTGCCGCTGTCAGATTTGATTATCCAGTGGGTGGTACTCAGTTTGAATTAAAGAAAATTTAATGTTTTTTTAAATTTTTGGAAAGCCACATCGCAATCTGGTCCATCATTTTCCCAGAACGGTCAACCATCACTGAACCATGTGAAGGGGCATCAATAGTAATGCCAGCTCTAGATTTAGCTTGTTTGAACTGATTGTCTTGCCACATAGTTCTGATCGGATGATCAATCATCCCTGATCCACTCATTTGTACTGTCAAGACATTGCCCTTAATATTTTCAATGGCTTGACTAGCATTTGCCTGACTAAGGATTCCTAAATTAGCAGCTTGAGGGGCAAGTTTTTCCAACCCAAAAGCTTGGGCATACTTTTCATGCCGAGCATGTGGGGCAAATATTTCTTTAGCAATCGCTTTCCAGGAAGGGACACCATCAAGAGTTGCCCAGCCAACGCGATAATCTTGTTTGGCTCTAGCCCAACTCTCTCTTATTCCCAGTCCTTGTGAGCGATAGTTATTAAAATTTCGCATCATATCGCCAATTAAAAACTCATAGCCCATTCGGCCGGGATTGTTTTCGACAGTTCCCGTTGGCTCAATGAGGACTAAATCAGTTTGTGCTGGGTTTTGTCGGTGGTTATCGACTTTTTGCTTCTCAATTAAGCTGGCATACTCAATGGCTAAGTTACCTCCAGCTGAAAAACCCATGACAATGGTGCCTTTTTGGTCATCAATTCGCAGTTGAGTTAAAGCTGAATTAACTAGCTGAGCTGATGTGGATAAATTATCTTGATCTAAATGTTGTTTCTCTTTGGGGGCTCCACTAGGGTTGGAAACAACTAAGATTCTTTTAATGTTGGGGATTGATTGACCTTGGTCATAAAGCTGTCTTAAGGATTTTTCTGCTTCAACAGCAAGTTTGACATTGGTTCCCGGTGCCTGTGAGGCTCCGCCACCAAAAATAATTAGGGTTATTCCAGGGGCTGTCTGATCAGCCACTTCTAGCAATTTGGTGGGACTATACTCAGCAATTCTAATTAAGGCGGTATTTTGTTCAACTGGGACAGTATGTTCTAAGATGTCGATTCTTTGATCTAGCCAATCTTGAGGTAAGCCAATTTCTTCAGGAAGATATGACTTAGATCTCACTTCAGTAGTGTCTAGGATTTGATCAGCTTTAGTTTTTTGAGAGAAATAATGTTCTTGGGTTTCCGTCACTATTTAATCCTATCTCTTTTTAGGCTTTATGAAAATTGAGAATATAAAAAGAATAAGATTTAAGTTTGCCGTTTTAGATGGTTGTTGCTTTTATTAACTTTCATTGTTTAATTGAGCACTTAAATGATAATCAAAAATTGGAAAAAAAAATTACTCCAAATCATAAATACTCCTCCCTACTAAGAGAGTTTGCAAATAAAATTGTTCAGGCAAATCTTTTTAAAAAAAAAGTCGAAAAAAGTAAATAAAAAAGGAGGCATTCCCGCGGTGAAGAAAAATCTTACAACCTTTGGTAGTCCTCCCATCGTGATAAATACATAATAGCTTAAATTTTGTTATTAGTTAATAATATATTAAAATATATCAATAAATTTTGAGGCGCGGGTGGGATTCGAACCCGCGAACGAAGGTTTTGCAGACCTCGCCATTAGGCCACTCTGGTACCGCGCCCATATACAATGTCACATTATAACTTATTTCTGGTGCCGATGAAGTGTTATTATGGAACTAACAAATAAATATAAAAAACATATGTTCACCTCATTTTTTCAACTCATTGATAGTAAATGGCGACCACTTCACCTACTGGTGGTGAAAAATCAAAAAAAATTGATTTTATTTTTTTTGTTGTTTGAATGCTTAGTCTTACTTTTAATTCCTCTTGGTTTTTGGATTAGGGTTAGTCAGCCTAAAAGCTACTATTTATTTTTTGAGCTAGGGTCAAAAATGGGGGTGGTATCTTTTGTGTTTTATTTAGCCACTTTGATTCCTGGTATTTTAAAGCGTTTAAAAATACTACCCCTGATGACAGCTTCAATGATGTTGTTTCGTCGGCACTTAGGTATTTTTATGTTTCTTGCTGCCATCACCCATTTAATTTTAGTCAGTACCATTCCTAAACTATTTACCTATTCAGCGATTACTTTGGATATTTTCACTCAAAGAGAAATATTTGGAATAGTAGCGATGTTGTTACTATTTCCCTTATGGTTAACCTCCAATGACTATTCAGTTGTTCATTTAGGTAAGTATTGGGAATGGATTCATAGATTAACTTATTTTGCTTTATTTTTAATTTTCTTACACGTTGCTTTGCTAGAGTTTTCTTTAGGGTTAATAGGTGCGATGGTTATTATCCTAGAAATAATTTCCTGGATTTTTACTCTAAAAAAAATCCGCCCCCCAAGGAGCGGATTTAAGCCAGACTGATCAGGCGTCTTTGATCAGCCCCAAAGCGTAATGAAAATCAATAAAACTGTGGGGAAAGACCACCCTCAGGATCAAGCTGATAATTAGTGATGGGACAGCTAAAATGAGGCCTACTCCTGAAGCACACACTATGATAGCGATCAAGACTAATGCCATGCTGACATCAGTAGCATCAGCTCCTGGTGGTCCCCCGATTAGGGTGACCACGGTGCTGATCCCTAACCACACCATGATTTCTAGTACTGTGACAATAATAACAATTAGTGGGGTAATCATTTGATTTTATTCCCTTCGTTAGTTTGTCGATATCATATTATATCAAATTCACTAATCTGTAATATAATTGTGCAACTTTCCTTTTATTATCTTGAGGAGACAAAAGATGGACAAGGGCATGTTGTTGTTTCTGTTTACTGGTCTTCAAGCTGACACCTTGTTTGTTAAGGCCAGAAACCTTGACCGAGCAGTAGAGTTGGTATTAGCCAATCTGCCGGAATATGAACATCAAGGAAAGAGATGGGTGTCCAAAAGGATAAAAGAGTTAGATCAGGACGAAGGGGTGATTTTTGTCACTCGTTCTGTCTGGTCATAGAAAATGGGGGGCTTTAATAGCCCCCTTTGTTATAATAAGTTATGTTTAAAATAGAAACACCATCCCACCAACGACTTCCTGGTTTTGATCAAGAAACTCTGGATCGAGAAGAAAGAGTTTTTAAGTTACAAAAACAGTTTGGTCTCAATCTAGATCAGGCTAATCATTTATTAGATGTTTTATTACCAAGAATGAAGCAAGAGCATCTAACTTTTACAGAGGCTGAGTATAAATATGGTTTTATCTATTCAGCTATGGATCAGCATCTTATTCCTATCAAAAGAGCCAGAGAACTTTTAGCTTTAGATTTAAATTTCTTGCAACAAAAACGGGTGATTGCTAAGGCTGAAGAACTAGAACAAGCTGAAGGTAATCCAGTTAGTTATCGAGAAGCGATGGAGATTCTTAAGAGCGAAGATAGAGCTGAGTCTAAACAAAAATAAGTTATATTTTTTTTCTCAGTATCAATCTAAATTTCTTAAGCTAGATCATGGTAAAATGACCTACTTGATTCTCATTAAATATAATTTATCAACATGACAAATAATACTTACTTTATCCATACTCTGGGCTGTCAATCAAATAAAAGTGATTCGGAAAGAATTGCTGGAGATTATCAAGCCCGAGGTTTTATCCAAGCTAAAAATTGGAAAGTTTGTGGTGAATTAGTGGTCAATACTTGTGCGATTAGACAGCGAGCTGAAGATCGAGCTAAGGGGTTTTTAAAAAACGTGATTGATTATTTTGATCAAAATCAACTGAAAAGACCTAAAATTATCCTCACTGGTTGTATGACTCATCATGGCAATCAGAAATTGTATGAAATGTTGCCGATGGTGGATCAAATTTTACCTATTAACGAAGTTGGTTTTAATCAATCAGCCATCCGTAAAGATAAAAAACATGCCTGGGTACCAATTTCTTTGGGTTGTAATTCTTTTTGTACTTACTGTATTGTCCCCTATTCACGGGGCCGGGAACAATCCCGACCTAAACAAGAGATCTTAGATGAGATCAAAAATTTAGTTGATCAAGGATACGAGGAAGTGACGTTGCTGGGAATGAATGTCAATTCTTGGGGACTGGAAAAAGTTGGCATTGGTTTTCGTAAGTTAATGATGGAAAACAAAGATTTCGATCGGGACCAATTGCCAGATAATCAGTCTCAATATTTAAAACCCAACGGCATCCCCCCCTTTGTCAGTTTACTTCGAGAAATCTCTCAATTTGAACAAATAAAAGTGATCAGATTCATGTCCAGCAATCCTTGGGATTTTTATGATGAATTAATTGACGAAATTGGACAAAATAAAAAAATTGATCGTTATGTCCATTTACCTATTCAATCTGGAAGTGACTCGGTGTTATATCGAATGAATCGAGGTTATAGTGTCGGCAGGTATTTAGAAGTAGTAGAAAAATTAAAAAAAGCTGACAAAGATATTGTCATTGGTACCGATATTATTGTTGGTTTTGCTGGAGAAACAGATGAAGAGTTTCAAGAAACAGTAGATCTAGCCAAAAAAATTGACTGGAAAGTAGGGTTTGTGGCGATTTACTCTCCCAGACCTGGGACTGCAAGTTTTAGAATCTACCCAGATGATATTCCCTATGCCATCAAAAAACAGAGATGGGAAATTTTAGATCAAATTATTAATAAAGATAATTTAAGTATTAGACCTAAAGTTGTGTGAGATATCTACTTAAATGATTGATTAGATTATATGAATTTAGCATCAACAGATTTATCATTGTCTCCCCAATTAATTTCCATTGTCGGTCCAACCGCAACTGGAAAAACAAAGTTAGCACTTCAATTAACTAAAGTTTTAGCTAATGACTATCAAGGGTTTGATTTAATTAGTGCGGATAGTAGACAGGTTTATCAAGGACTAGAAATCATCAGCGGTGCTGACTTACCAGCTGGATTTAAGCTTGCTCAAGAGAAATCATTTAGTTTCCCTTTCTATCAAGCCGAAAAGGTGAATATCCATGGGATTTCGATTATCTCTGCCCAGGCAGAATGGTCTGTGACGCATTTTCAACAATTAGCATTAGCAGTTATTACCTCTTCTCTTAAAAACAACCGACTGCCTATCGTGGTTGGTGGTACCGGTCTATATCATCAGCATTTATTTAACCAAGACCCTAAACTATATATTAAACCGAATGCCAAACTACGAGCTAAACTTAGTAAATTGTCAGTCACAGATTTACAAAAACAGCTTGACCAAAGTGATCCCACTAAATTAATGCAAATGAATAATTCGGACAGAAATAATCCGACTAGACTAATTAGAGCTATTGAAATTGCTTTCTTTGGACCATCTGAAATTGTTAAACAAAGCAAAGTTCCTAGTTTAAAACAACTAACTATTGGTTTAACTGATTCTCTTGTCAATATTGAAAGTAAAATCAAGCTTCGAGTTCAAGAAAGAATGACCCAAGGAGCACTTGAAGAGGTTAATCATTTACTATCATTAAAAAGGATTAATAAACAAGTTTTGACCACAACTGGAGTTCAACAGCTAAAAGCCTTTATCAACCATGAGATTAATCAAGAAAAACTAGTTAAGCTATGGACACTTTGTGAATTCCAATATGCTAAAAGACAATTAACTTGGTGGAAAAAAAGAGCAAATGTGATTTGGTTTGCAGCTGATAAAGTGCAAATTGAGCAGATTAGCAAAAGATTAAATTAAGGGAATTAAGGGACTACTAATAAATTATGCTTAGACTCAGGTGATTCCTGTTTCACGATTGCTGATCACTGATCAATGATTTATGATCAAACTATGCTGAAAAAACTTTTTAATGCTGAAAAATCTATTAAAATTTCTCCATCAATTGTTGTTTTCACTGTCTCCTTTTTGATGGGTTTATATTTCTTATATTTTATTCGCAACATTTTAGTAATGCTTTTTGCCGCGGTAATTGTCATGGCCGCCATTAATCCGGGTGTCAAGAAATTGGAAAGGAAACTTCATTTACCTAGAATTTTGGGAATTATGATTATGTATATTTTAGTAATTAGCTTGCTAAGCGTTTTGATTGCTTTAATTGTACCTCCTTTGACTCAGGAATTACAAAATTTAACTAAAATGATTGACTTATTACCTTTACAAAATTTTGTCCGTAACTTTAAATTTGATGTCAATCAAATTAACAATTTTGTTTCAAGCTTTGGTGGCTCTGTGACTACTTTGTGGTCAATAGTCAACTCCACTTTCTCCAGTCTCTTCACTGTTTTAACCATTACGGTTATTTCGGTATATTTACTGATTGATAGAGATAATTTATATAAAAAAATATCTTGGTTTACCAGAGATAAATCTCAACTGGAAAAAGCACGAGAATTCGTTGATAGTGTCGAAGTTCAGCTCGGTGGTTGGATTCGTGGCCAACTGATTTTAATGACCATTATTGGCTTTGTTACTTACTTAGGACTACTGCTTTTAGGTATTCCTTATGTTCTGCCTTTAGCTATCTTAGCTGGCTTTTTAGAGATTTTGCCTAACTTAGGGCCAACGATCGCTTCTTTACCTTCGATTGCTTTAGCTTATGTTTATGGCGGTTGGGTCTTAGCAGGTGCCACAGCCCTTTTTTACCTAATTGTTCAGCAACTGGAAAATAATATCGTTGTCCCCAAAATAATGAAGGCCAATGCTGATGTTAACCCCTTGGCGACAATTGTGACCATCCTTGTAGGTTTAAAAATGGGTGGAATTGTGGGTGCTCTATTATCAGTACCACTTTATATTCTGATTAGAGCCATTTATGGCATGATCAGAAATGATCTGATTGGCAAAGAATAACAATATCATTTTTTAAAATATCTCCAACTTGGTTTAGTGTATTTGTTTATTTTTTCAGCTTTCCCCTAGTAAGTTTTAATAATATAGGCTATAATTTAAACGTGATCGGATGATGGCCCTGTCTCTGGCAGGGAGGAAAGTCCAGACAGCAGAACGTAGGGTGCTTTATTTAAGAGTAAAGACCTCAGTTTTAAACTGAGTGATAGTTAGAGCAACAGTGACGATTCGGGTAGCGCCGAGTGAAACGACCAAGCTAAAGGGTTCTTGATTTAATTCTATTTTGGTAGAGTTAAAAAAAGAGGCAATCCTCCCCGCTGCAACTGACGGATTACACCTAAATGGAAACGTTCCCTTTCATTTGGTTTACCCAAATAAGGTGTTAAAGTCTCAGGCATGTAGGTAAAACTACAATGGTGTGTCAAAACATCATAGATAGATCATCATTAATTACAGAATCTGGCTTATAGATCACAAATATCAGAAAACGTAGCTAAACTCAGGCTACGTTTTTTGTCAATCTGACGCTATAATCAACACTAGGAGGTCATATGAACTCATCTTTATCTATCTTTTTCTCGCAAACGGTGGCTCAAATGGCTATTTATATGCCAAGAGTATTGGCTGCCATTGCTGTTCTTTTAATTGGCATTGTGGTGGCCAAAGCTTTAAAGAATCTGTTAGTTAAAGTACTGGAAACCCTGCGTGTTTCTCGAATGATTCAAAATACTCCAGTGGAGATGTTTTTGAAAAATGCTGATGTAACTTCAAAAATTGAAGTCTTTTTAGGGCGGATATTTTATTGGATTTTAATTTTAGTGGTATTACACACCACTGTTTCGATGTTAGGTCTGGAACCAGTGTCTCAAGTGCTCAATCAACTCTTAACCTATCTTCCAGATGTGTTCTCAGCTGTCATGGTCCTATTTGTCGGGGTCTTACTGGCGGGATTAACTGAAGGTATTATCAAAGGGGCAATTAAGAGTATTGATGGCAAATCAGCTCGGTTACTCGGAAAAATTTCTAGCTACATGGTGATTACTATTTCCATTCTAGCTGCTATCTCGGAATTAGGTATCGCTAGTGAATTTATTTACATTCTCTTTATCGGTTTTGTCACCACCTTAACTTTAGGCATTGGTTTAGCTTTAGGTTTGGGCGGCAAGGATTTAGTGGGCAGAATCTTAGATGAATGGTATACCAAACTAAAAGCAGACGTTAAAGATTAATTGAGATTATTTAAGAGAAATTAACCCCGCCATTGGCGGGGTTATGCGTTATGGGCTTAAAGGTAACTATAGACTAAGATTTAAGTCATGAGCAAAGGCTAACAACCTGCTAAATCAGGAAAATGTTTTTGTTATTAATTTGTTGTGGGAACTTAAATTAATTTTAGTAATTATTCCATAATAATGCGAATTAAAAAAATAAATTCAATCTCAAGTATTTAAAAAATAATGCTAATTGACCCTTAAAAAAAGTCTGTTATCTTCAATAATAAGAATGTTAAATATATATTGTGAAAGGGGATAAAGAAAATACCTAAAGAAAGTTCTATGCTAAATAATAAGGGTAGGTGCGATCTTTTTATTGATGAATCAGGAAGTGCATATATAGGTGAACCGCGATATAGATTCTATGTCGCAGCAGGAATTTTTATAGAACCGCATGAAAGAGATTTGGGTAACATGCTTTTCAAATTATGGAGAAGAAAATATTGGAAAGATGAAAATCGTCCATTTCATTCATTCGATTTCTTTGAGGATTACAGAAAGCCTGCTGACCATAGGTTAACTAAACAGAATCTATTAATAAACTCACATTTTTTTAAGGCAACCGATGAACTAATTGAAATTTTATCTAATGTAAAGTTTCAAGCTTGTGTTTATTATGTGGATCTACCTTTATTGAGACAACGATATCACATTCCACTCTTTCCTGAAAAACGTACTAGACATCAAAAGAAACAGTATTGGCTAGATATCGCTAAGCAAACAAGTGGAAATCCTTATCTACCGATTAATTCGACTTTAAAAAATATTTTCGTGACGCATGAACAAATCCTTTCGCAAAAAAAATGTTCTGGTTTTATCAATTTTGAATCTCTAGCTGAACAGGATACTGAAGCACTATCATATTTTCATTATCACCAAAATAAATTAAAGAAGGAATACGATATCCAGAAGAGCAAAGGGTTGAATCCTAAAAACAGAAACTATCTATACGGTCAGCACATTCTAGGTATAAATTTGTTAACAAAAAATTCATTAGACTGTGGAATCGAATTAGCAGCCTTGATAGCATATGTTACATTTCAAACACTTCGAGGCAAATATATAAAGCCTGAGCTCAAAGAACTTAGAAAATACAGACTCCTTTTAATTCGATCCATACAACGGACACTTCGTGATAAATTGAATGTACGGTATCACAGCTCGACAGATAGTACTGAAATTGTTGAAACTAAAAAAGCTAGCATGTTGCTAGCTTACTTAGGAGAGATACTCGAGCACCCACAAAGTGGCGAGCTTAAGTGAGTACCTCCATCCACAATTATCTCTGATAATTGCCTATTGTCAATAGGACTCATAATAAACCATTCATAAATAAGGAGTTAGTTTAGTTTTCGTCTATGGTGCTAGTTTAGATTAAAACTAGTATTAATCTGATTGACTAAATAATCAGCCACGGTAAAGATAGCAATTTGCATAAATGTTTCTCCTGAATGATTTGAGGAAAAAACGATATCAATTTGATTGCCCTTATTTTCAAATTCAAAGACTAATCGCTCTTTTTTTCCTTCAATAGAGCAGTTCACTATAAATTTTATTAAGGTGCCTGTTTTTTCCTCGAAATCTACATCAAAAATTTCATAATCTAGATCTATATTTAACCAATCGGCTAAGGATTCAAATAGGAAGGCTAAGTAATTAAATCGGCTGGCTGTCACCTCAGAAGAGAAAGAGCTTTCGGGAATGACGGCCAAAAAATTATCTCTGACACTAATGGTGAAATTTTTAGTAATGCTTCGATCCTGGCCAATACCAATCTTCAATCCAGCTTCAAGATAAGTGGGTTCAGAAATTAGATGACAAAAAAATTCAGCTGTTTGTTTCACTTTAATTTAACTATCTTTAGGCAGATATTATTTAAGTGTATTAATTTGTTCGATTAACCGATTTGAGTATCCCCATTCATTATCATACCAGCTAACGATTTTGACTAAATCGCCATCGATGACATTGGTTAAAGATAAATCAACAATTGATGATTCATCTCGGCCGATGATGTCAGAGGAAACGATTGGGTCTCTGGTCACGGCAATAATGCCTTGCCATCTTTTGGTTTTACTGGCGTCAATTAAGGCCTGGTTAACCTCTTCAATGGTAGTAGCTCTTTTGGTCACAAAAACCATATCAGAAAGCGAGCCAACAGGAGTGGGAACTCTGATGGCTAGCCCATCAAAAAGGCCTTTGAGTTCAGGGATAACTCTGGTTGTGGCAATAGCCGCACCGGTGCTGGTGGGAATGATGTTTTGGGCAGCACTGCGAGCTCTTCTTAAATCACGATGAGAATTATCTTGAGTATTTTGGTCGTCAGTATAAGAGTGAATAGTCGTTAAGGAAGCTTTTTTAACGCCAAATTTTTGAACCATGACTTGAGCAATTGGGGCGACACAATTGGTAGTACATGATTCATTGGCAAAAATCTGCCCACCCTTGGTGAAGTCATTAACTCCAATCACTGAGGTACTAATATTGCCCCCTTTAGGAGGAGCTGAAATAATCACATTTTTAGCTCCGGCTTGTAAATGAAGCCCAGCTTTTTCTTCGCTAACAAAAATACCGGTCGCTTCTATGACCGTTTCCACTTTATATTTAGCCCAAGGGATTTTAGCCGGGTCTTTTTGGGCGGTTAAGACAATAGTTTTGTTACCAACCAGGATCGTTCCTAATTCTGGATTTTCATCACTGGTTTGCTTGGTGGTGCGAATTTTTTTAAAACTAATCTCAGGACCAAAGTTACCGTAGTTAGTATCATATTTGATTAAATGAACCCAATCTTCAATTTCCATCGATCCTGAAGTGTTAATCAATTTTAAATCTAAACTATCTTTATGTTTTTGGTACCAAATTCGAAAAGAAATTCTACCAATACGGCCGAATCCATTGATTCCAAATGTTTTTTTTGCCATTTTTCTCCCAAATATTTTCATGATGTTATTATCTATTAATCAAATACTATTGATAATTTAGGCATATTCAGTTTTGACATCATTACTCACAAAAGTGCCAATGTCCTCACCTTTAATTGCTTGTTGTAAATTATCTTTTTCAAAAAGTTTAAAGACCATGACTGATAAGTTATTATCTTTAGCCATGGCAATAGCCGCGGTATCCATAACTTCAAGTTCTTGATCAATGGCATCTCTAAAAGTCAGGGTTTTAAATCTCTTAGCATCTTGATGCTTCATCGGGTCTTTGTCATAAATGCCATCAACTTTGGTGGCTTTCATTAAAACATCACAGTGTAGTTCCAAAGCATGAAGTGAAGCGCCAGTATCGGTAGTGACATAAGGAACACCGGTGCCGGCAGCTAAGATCACTACTCTGCCCTTTTCCATATGGCGAATCGCTTTACGACGAACAAAATTTTCCGCTACTGCTGGCATTTGTAAAGCCGATTGCAGGCGAGTAGGAACATTAATTTTTTCCAAAGCATCCTGTAGGGCTAACCCATTCATGGTAGTGGCTAGCATTCCCATATAGTCGGCAGTGGCTCGATCGATTCCATTTTGGGAACCAGCAATTCCTCTAAAGATATTTCCTCCCCCAATGACTACCGCCACTTGAACATTTTCTAGATAAACACTTTTGATTTGCTCGGCAACTAAGAGTGCTGCCTGTGGATCAATGCCATACGGCCGGTCTCCGATCATTGATTCTCCGCCTACTTTGAGAAGGATTCTTTTAAATCTTGCTTTCGCCATGTTGACCTTTCTGGTATGAAGCTAGCCATGATTATTGGTTTTACTTTATTAACGTCAAATATATCAAGAACTGTCATAGTTTGATAGATCTATAAAGGTAATTTAGTTTTCAATCTTAAAAGTTTCCAGCGAATGTTTTCTACTATTCGATATATTTTATATAGTCGCTGGTCAAAAACTAGGTCATAGGTTCCTAAATATTCAATTAAGTCCGCTCCGTAACCTTTTTTGAATCGATGAAAACCAAACCAGGGATTTTTCTCGTCTGGCTGAGGTCCTAGAGCTCCCCACATATCAAATGTTTTACAACCCATTTGTTTGCCATACCTGATCATTTCCCACATCATCAAATTACTGGCCATAACATTGCGGTGAATGGAACGAGAAGCACCATAGGGATAGTACAAGATGTCGTTGAAAACAAACATGATCCAAGAGGTTAAAATGGTATCTTCATAAACAGCATGAAAGATTTTCATCATCCCACTGTCAGATAGGGTTTGCCACATCGTTTTGAAGTACTCTGGAGAGTGCGCATAAAATCCTTGACGCTTAGTGGTTTCCCCCAGAATTTCTAAATATTTTTCCATGCCCCCCAATGAAGTATCCTCAATGATTTTGACGCCTTTTTTGTAGGCTAAATTAACATTGTATCGAGTTTTAGATTCAAGATTGGCGAAGAGTTGGTCATCAGGTTTAGTTAAGTCCAGTTGAAAAGAATATTTTGTAAAAAGTGGTTTCCCCATGATTGCCCCGTTTTGTTCAAGAAACTCTTTGATTTTTTGATGAGCTGAAGGTACGCCAACTTTTTGACCAATGTTTGGTTCAATCTTGATAAATAAGGCATTATGTTGTTTGCCAATTTGTTGAAGGGCCGCTAATTGATCGCCATCAGGCATATAGCCTTTAGGAAAGTAGCCGGCAGTTTTACCAATAAAAGGAATAGGATGAAATGTGACCTGAAGAGCTTGTGATAATTTTCCCGATTGGAAAAAGCCAATTCTTTCGACTTCGACGCCAGTTTTTTTGCGAAATTCCCCCCATTGCCAAGACTGAAGTGGGTGATTAACCACTTGGTTGTATATTTCTTTTTCATCCGCAGGGATACTTCGCACTAGCATGGAATACATTATAAGGTAAATCCTGTCAAATTGAAAAGCTAAAAAGATTGGATTTGCTTTTGTAGGGACAAAAGCAAAATCTCTAAGAATTTAAAAATTCTTCAATATCAATTTCACCACTTAAAACGCCATCTAATTCTTGATCATCAATCTCTAAATATCTTCTCTTAGTGGTTGAAGCAGGATATTTAGGTAGCTCTTGATTGGGATAATGCCCTTTAATGTCAAGTAAATGATCAGGAATGTCGTGCAAAAATCGACTCATAATGTGGGATTGACTACCCCGGTAACCATACTCATTTTGAGCAAAAGAGAAAAACAATTCATTTTTGGCCCGAGTAATACCCACATAGCAAAGTCTTCTCTCTTCTTCCATTTGTTCTTTATCTAACATACTTCGAGAATGAGGCAGTAAGCCATCTTCCATGCCAACCATAAACACAACTTCAAATTCCAGTCCTTTGGCTGAGTGTAAGCTCATCATGCTGACGGTAGCTGGCGGATCGGAAAGAGTGGTATCAATTAAATAGTCATTTTGGATCAAAGCAATATTTTCCAAAAACGAAGTAACTTCACTAAATTGAGACGCTACATTAAGTAACTCTTTAATGTTATCAATTTTAGCTAGATCTTCTGGATCTTCTTTGTCAAATTTAGTTAGGTAGTCAGAAGTTTCTAGTATTTCTTTAAGTAACGGTCCGGGTTCAAGTTGTTCTAAAGTATAGTGTTTGAGAATTTCATCTCGCCAGAAAATAAATGAACTCAGTCTTTTTTTACCGATTTTTTCAGCCCGATTAAAAGAAACCTCATCTTTAGGATTAACCACTAATTTTAAGTAGGCCAAAAGATCTTTGACCTCTTTGCGGTCATAGAATTTCATGCCACCAATGACTTTGTAAGCAATTCCCCTTTTGACAAACTCTTCTTCAAATTCACGGGATTGGGCATTAGTGCGATATAAAATCGCCATTTCAGAAAGTGGAATCAGTGATTTATATTCCAGAATTTTTTTAGCTACAAAACCAGCTTCATCTTCTCGGTTATTGGCACAATACAAAGTGATCGGGGTATCTTTCTTTTGATCGGTCCACAGACTTAGAATTGGATGAGTAGTATTTTGAGAAATCACATTAGTAGCCACATCTAAAATATTTTGAGTGGATCGATAGTTTCTCTCCAGTCGATATTCTTTAGTATCTTTGAAATCAGTTTTTAGTAACATCATGTTTCGGTAATCGGCGCCCCGCCAAGCATAAATACTTTGAGAAAAGTCCCCCACCACATAAAGGTTATTTTGAGGTAACGCCAGTAATTTAGTAATAATGTACTGGGCTTTATTGGTATCCTGATATTCATCAACCATGACATGAGTAATTTGTTGTTGGTATTTTTCCAGTGTTTGTGGGTTTTGATTAAATAATTCAATCAATTGAAGCAGTAAATCATCAAAATCTACCCCACCGATTTGTTTGAGTTTATACTGATAAATTTTGTAAACTATGGCCGCATGTGCTTGGAATTTTCCATAAGCCATGTCTTGGTATTTGACGGGGTCGATCATTTCATTTTTAGCATTGGAAATTGCCGCTTTGACAGCTTTGGGATTAAACTCTTTAATGGAAAAATTATTTTCTTTATAGATTTGGTTAATTAAGGATTGTTGTTCTGAAGAATCATAGATGATAAATCCGGGTGGTAAACCGATCTGATAACCTTCTTTTCTTAGGATCTTGGCCGATAAACTATGAAAGGTGCCGGAAAAGGGCAAATTTTGACCCGTTAGTTCTTGGATTCTAGATCTCATTTCAGCTGAAGCTTTATTGGTAAAAGTCACAAATAAAATGTTTTCGGGATTAGCCTGATGATTTTCAATTAGCCAAGCAGCTCGATGAGTTAAAACTGTGGTTTTCCCAGATCCTGCTCCAGCCAACACAATAGCCGGTCCCTGGTTATGAAGCACCGCTTCTTTTTGTTGATCGTTTAAATTGGTAAGTAGGTCTGACACGGATGTTATTGTAGTACATTAATTTGGGATCGTATATTGCTGATGCTTATTTTGATTAATCCCATAATTATTGACAGCAATGATAAAAATTGCTATCATCTTAAATCTATTTTTGAAAGTGCCATTTATCCACAAAGGAGATGAACAAATGGCAAAACAAAATGTTCTGGTGGACGCTCAACTGATGAAGTACCTAATTGGCTTGGAGAAAGATGCCAAGCACAGAAAAGTACTAGAAGACGAGTTTGAGAAGGCAGTACAAAGTGGTGGCAACGCACTGGTCTATAGCGTGACTATGGGTCAAGGCTATGGCGCTCAGTATCAAGTTTGGCCGCAAGTCACCGCTGCTACCGGCCTGCTTCAAGTCTTTGGCTTCGATTTCACCATTGAAGACAAAGATGGGAATATTCTTGAAGGACCTCCTGAAGGGGATTTCCGCCATTATGAAGTTACTGTCCGTTTCTAACTGGTCAGTGACTTAAAAACAGACCCCGCTTTTAACAGTGGGGTTTTTATTTGGCAAAAGGTAGCTTTTTTGGCAAAGAGCCATTATTTACGATCATGATTCTTTGCTTTATGATCAAGATATGAAATACGTCATCGCTAATTGGAAATCACATAAAAATATTGAAGAAATTGAAAGTTGGTTTTCCAAATTTGTTTTTTCTAAACAAGCAACTAAAGAAGTAATTATTTGTCCGCCATTTTCTAGTTTAGAACAAGTGGCCAATAAAAATACTAGTGATAACTTTAGACTCGGTGTTCAAGATATTAGTTCTTTCCCAGCCGGAGCTTATACCGGAGCCGTCTCAGCTTTAAATTTGCAAGGATATCCAGTCGGATATGCACTAGTCGGGCATTCTGAGAGACGCCGCTATTTTCATGAGAACCATCAAGATGTGGCTAATAAAGTGACCCAGTGTTTAGAAAATAAAATTACCCCAATTGTTTGCGTCGATGATGAATATATCAGCGCTCAAGCAAGAGCGATGGAAAAACAACAGTTACAAAAATGTATTGTCGCTTATGAAGATTTAGGGGCTATTGGCACTGGACATAATACCCCACTGGAACATGTCTTGAAAATTAATCAGCTGATTAAAGCTAACTTTGGTGACATCCCTATTATTTATGGCGGTAGTGTTAACTCCACTAATGCCAAAATGTATTTAGATAATACTGATGGAGTTTTAGTAGGCACAGCCAGTCTAGATCCTCAGGATTTTATGGCTATTATTAATTCAATTTAATTTATTCAGCCTCAAATTATTTGCTCAGCTGGTAAATTCGGTAGTTTTGGGTCTGATGAATTATGCTAGCGTTGACAGGAAAGTTTTGGGGTTGAGCACCTAGATCGGCTTTTTCTTGTGGCCCAACTACGATGTAGTCAATGTTATATTTTTTAAAAAGTTGTCCACTTATTTCTGGATTTTGATACATCATTCTGACGTCAACTTCTGTCTGGGTATAGTTATAGCCATGGGTCCATAACCACCCGGGAAAGGTCATCACTGCTTGCCGACCAGTTAAGTTAAATAGCCAATGATTGTGGTTAGTTCCAGTTAACCAAATAGCTTGCTTATCAGTATTAGCTTTCACCCAATTTGACAGGGATATTTCTTCAGTCGAATACATAATGTAATTGTGTTTTTGGGTTAATAGCTGGTAATACACATCATTAATTCCTGACATAGTCATAAAAATGATTAGGGTGATAAGTAATAATCTAATCATTTTTTTCAACCACAGATAACGATATTTTTTTTGCCAGAGTTGGTAAATAAACCAGGCATTTAGTCCTGAGAAACCTAATGAGGCCCAGGAAATAATTTTAGTGTTATCCCAAGCAAAGGGTTGAAATAAAATTAAATTGGCCAAAGCAAAAAGCAAGAAAAATGGACTCCAAATTAAAAAAATCTGCAAGCGATGTTTCTTCTTTTTAATTAATTGATAAATCCAAGCAACAAAGGCTAGTAGTGGGAAAACCGTCCAATTGCGCCACCAAAAAATTAGCCAATTGAGGTGGTATTCTGGAGCTAACCATCCGGGGTAATATTTAAAAAAGTGTTGAGAAACTTGACGATAAAAAAAAGATAAAAACAACGGGGTAGCAATCATTAATGAGGAAATTAAAACAATCAACAGTGGATAAAAGTGAGACCAAATTTTTATTGCTTCTTGTTTAATTGAGAACTGATTTTTTTGTAACGCCCAAGTAAAAATGTTTTTAGTGGGTAGTTGAATGGGAGCTAAGATTAGATACAGTGACCAAAGGGAAATAATAATCACTACAGCTAAAAAAGAATGCGTGTGGATAATGGGCAGCAATCCAATCAGTAAACCAGCTATGGTTAAAAGAGACACATTTTTTTTAGAGGGCTTTTTTTTATTAAAAAACAGAGGAAATATTAAGCTTAAGGCCATAAGAGCAAGAGGAAACCCTAAGTTAAAAGCTCGCTGAGGAATGATCATACTATCAATGACATTAATCCATTTAATGCCTAAATTATCCACTCGAGTATATTGTTCGATTGGAGAAGACAAAGTTTTGAAAAAATTTGGTTGAAAAAAATTGTTTTTAACAAAATACCAAAACCCTATCCCCCCATTGAGCAAAAAAAAGTTTGATGCCAGGATAGCAATGGCGGTGGATTTAAAAACAGTTTTATAAAAAAAATAAAGACAAATCACAATGGCAATTGATCCCAAGAAACTGGGGATAACAAATGTTAAGAAAAAAGGTACTTGAGCTTTAATTAACCAAGCGGAGATAAGATTGGTTAAAAATGGATAGCTAAATTTAGCATTAATAATAAAAGGGCTGTGATTAATAGCCTGGGGATAATTGGCTAAAAATGAACCCATGGTAAAATGTGCGGCCCAGTCCCCCCAGATGTTAATTTGACCAGCTACTAAATCACCCATCTTATTAAACCAAAGGCTATGACTCCAAAAATAGGTAAAATAAGTACTCCATAAGAAAAAATGCAAAAAAGAGATAAGCTGAATTTTAGGAATTTTTCTCATTTTCATAGTTTGAAAAAAATTGGGCATTAGTTTTAAAACCAATTAAAATAGTCGTTAATAGTTTTGAGCAAATATAATTATTCCAATTGACTATACTGACCATTCACCCAACCAATTTGATCGTTAAATTGAATTTTGTACCAACCGTTATATGTTTCATTTAGGTAAGGATATTTACTACCCACTTTAGCTTGGCCAACCTCTTTGGCTGAAGGTGAAGCTTCCTGTCTAACTCTGAGTACCTGTTGCCCATCCACAAAAAAGTTAGTGGGCGTTACGGTCACATTTTTGTTGGTAGCTGGCTGGTTAATGGCTTGCCGACCCAAAGTACCGGAAGTAGAAGCAGTAACTTCAGCTGAGGGACTAGCTGTCATCGGTGGTTCTTGATCAACAGGTTCTTCTGGTTGGCTGGTTGTTTTTGCTAGTTTAACGGTAATATTCATCCGATGTCCGGCAATGACATTGATGGTATGTTTTTGGGTCTCATAACTAGGCAAACTGACTTCAAACTCATGTTGCCCCTGTTCGACTGAGTCAATCAAAATTGGGGTAAATTGTTTTTGGCCACCGTCAAGACTAACAATGGCGCCGTCAGGTAAACTAATAATAGATAATTCAGTCTGCTTAGTTGATGAAAGTTTTTCCATCTCATAAATAACTCCAGAACTAGTTTCAGGTCGATTCCCGGGTTTCCAAGTGACTACTGTCAATAAGCCTTTAGAAAGTTTGATGTTAGTCTCATAAGAGGATAGATTAGAATCATCTGGTTGAATTCGTAAGACATAATCACCTGGTTTAAAGGCTTTGCCAATAAAGGGAGTTTTTTCTAAATATTGGCCATCTAAGAATACCGATGAAGGGATATCTGAGGTAATGACTTGTAACCCAGCATTTTTAGCTTTAAAGGGAGCACAACCAGTCAGTGACAAACTTAAGACCACTACAAATAATAACACCACAAATTGTTTCATGGCCTTAGTTTATCAAGAAAGACATGATGTGCAAAGAGAAGATCTTTTAAGGATGAAGCGCGATTTTAAATACCTGGCTCACATCAGAGACTGGTTTAAAAGTAATGTCTTTTTTGATTGATTCAGGAATTTCTTGCAAATCTCGGACATTCTCTTTAGGAATGATAATTGTCTTGCACCCGGCTCGATGAGCGGCGATACTTTTTTCTTTTAAGCCGCCAATTCTTAAGACTCGACCTCTAAGTGTCACTTCTCCGGTCATGGCAATCTGTCTTTTAACTGGTCGATCGGTAAAAGCAGAAACAATGGCGGTAGTGATGGTAATTCCAGCTGAAGGACCATCCTTAGGCACTGCTCCTTCTGGTACATGAATGTGGATATCGGTTTGGTTAATCTTTTTTTGGCTAATGTTCAAGCTCTTAGCATTAGCTTTGACATAAGTCAAAGCTGCTTGGGCTGATTCCTTCATCACCTCACCAAGTTTACCGGTGAGTTGGATTTTGCCTTTACCTGATGGGGTCAAAGCCACTTCGATAAAGAGGACATCCCCCCCCACTTGAGTCCAAGCTAAGCCCGTGGCTAAACCGACTTGGTCTTTCTGTTCTGTTAACGTGACATCATATTTCTCTGGACCTAAATATTCGATGATTTTTTGATCGTTAATGGTGACTGATTTGAGATTTTTTTCTAGAACAGCTCGAGCAATTTTTCTGACAATTTTACCCAAGTTTTTTTCCAGTGATCTGACTCCTGCTTCTCTGGTATACCTTTCAATGATTTGATAAAGATAGTTATCAGCAATTTTAATTTGTTTTTGGGTTAAGCCATTTGCTTTGACCGTTTTACTGAGTAAATATTTCTGGGCGATTGAGAATTTTTCTTGAGTTGTATAACCAGGATATCTGATAATCTCTAACCGATCTCTCAAGGCTGAGGGAATAGTATCTAGGGTATTAGCAGTGGTAATAAAGATAATTTCGGATAGATCAAAAGGTAAATCTAAATAGTGGTCTTCAAAAGATTTGTTTTGCTCTGGATCTAGGGCTTCAAGCAAAGCTGCCGAAGGATCACCCCGGAAATCATTACCAATTTTATCCACTTCATCGAGCATAAAGACGGGATTTTTGGTCCCAGCTTGCTTTAATCCGGCAATAATTCGACCGGGCATCGCGCCAACATAAGTTCGTCGATGGCCTCGGATTTCAGCTTCATCTCTAATTCCACCTAAAGAGATTTTGACAAATTTTCGTCCTAATGCTCGAGCAATTGATTTGCCAATACTAGTTTTACCTACCCCCGGAGGTCCAACAAAACATAGGATCGTTGGCACAAGAGTTTGTTTGTCTACTTTTTTCTGTTGGTTTTTAAGTTGCATGACCGCAATGTATTCTAAAATACGGTCTTTGACTTCTTGTAAACCATAATGATCTTCATTGAGGATTGTTTCAGCTTTGATCAGGTTAATGTTGTCAGTTGTTTGGTGATTCCAAGGTAATTCAAAAACTGTATCCAGCCAGCTACGAATATAGCCCGTTTCGGGGTTATTGATTGACATCTGTTGTAGTTTTTTGATTTCTTTGTGAACTCTACTTTTAACTTCTTTGGGGAAATGAGTTTTTTTAAGCTTCAGTTGATAATCACCAATCGTTTCTTCTTCATCGTCAATTTCTCCTAATTCTTTTTGGATAGTCCGCATTCTCTCTCGTAGCACTGTTTCGCGCATGTGTTTTTCGAATTCTGCCTGAGTCTTGTATGCCACATCTTTTTCAATTTCCAAAACTTTCATTTCTTTGGATAAATGAGCAATCACCAATTGAAGTCTTTGTTTGACGTCAGTGGTTTCTAAAACTTGTTGTTTTTCTTCAGTTGTTACTGACAAAGTGCTAGCAATCTGATCCACTAATTCTGAATGAGTGGCGCCACCCATTAATTTCATGAAGTTTAAAAATTCCACAGGTTTACCCAAATTAACGGCTTTTTTAAAGGTTTTTTGTAAATGAGTCACAAAAGCTTGAGTTTCATCATCTTGAATTGTGATATCAGCAAGTTTTTCGACTCTAGCAATTCGATGGGGATTAATTTGGACAAAGTTAAGAATTTTGACTCTTTGCAGTCCTCTGACCAAAGCATTGATTTGGCCATCAGCATTTAGGATCCTTTCAATCACGGCCAAAGTCCCAATGGTATATAGCTGGTTTTGACTAGGATTTTCTGTTGAAGGATCTTTTTGAGTCAGTAAAATGGCTAAATTTTGGGTGTATTTAGTATGTTTGATGGCGGCAATAGAGTCAGATCGACCAAAAGTTAAGACTGATTCGGTATGGGGGAAAAGTACGCCCTCTCTGATAGGAATAACTGGCAAAATGACTTCATTGCCTTCGTTATTAGTAAAGACAAATTTGGGCGTTTTTCTTGCCTTGATGGGCTTTTTTTCCTCTGGTGGTTTGATTGGCTTTTCAGACATAAATGTGAGCTTGAATTAGCATTCTAACCTTTTGATTGCTAAAAGGCAAGCAGATATTTATAACAACAAAAGTTGATTTCCAAGATTACTATTTTTTTGGGAGAATAACAAGAAACTAGTGCCCAAATCCTATTTTTATGTTACAATTTGACTTTGTAATATGGGTGTATAGCTCAGATGGTTAGAGCGCTATCCTGATAAGATAGAGGTCCTACGTTCGAATCGTAGTACACCCACTTTTTTATACCGTTAATCATTTTTTCACCAATTAAATATTTTGATTAGTAAAAAACAGTCCCGCTTATGGGCGGGACCTCCTGATTCTACATTAGAGAGGAAAACTCCGCACTTTAAGTGCGAGGCTTTCAGCAAGAAGGAAAAGGAAAAGCTAGGTGAATTAGAGTAAAAAAAGTGGCGGATAAAAAGGGGAATCAGAAAGGGCAAGAGGAAAGATAGAGGGCGGAGAAAACTTCAG
>Ga0172379_10001384_pt1 | contig 48410 bp, 51 predicted proteins | sample GrowelOW334metaG_FD_119756 | JGI IMG/M metagenome (GOLD analysis project Ga0172379, IMG submission 119756) | Groundwater microbial communities from an aquifer near a municipal landfill in Southern Ontario, Canada - Groundwater well OW334 metaG | ecosystem: Environmental > Aquatic > Deep...
AAAAAATGATGGAAATCCTGAGATAATTGAGTTTTTATTAATCTTAACAGATAAGTTTGGAAATTCTGTTACTTACTCTATTTTAAATGAGAAAAAAATATCCAATCAGCAAGGAGATACATTTACCAGCGATGGAATTTTTGATAAAGAAATTATAGATAAGATTTCCATTGTTCCTCGAATAATGCTTGATGAAGGAAAAATATTATGCGAAGACGAGAAGAAAATTATTGATAAAGAGGAGATTGGAATATGTTGAAACAATTTAAATTTTTATTTTTTGCATCTTTTTTTATTATTTCTTTAAATTGTGTTTCTGCTGGAATAAGTGTTACTCCTTCTTCAATTCCTCTTTGGGGAACAGCGACGATTGAAATAGATCTATCTCATTTTAATAATTATATTTGGTTTTATGAAAAAGATTCAAATAAATTTCTTCCTTTTTCAATTGGTTTAGGGTGTGAACAAACTTGTCAAGAAGTTAAATCTTTTGATTTTACATTTGAATCTTATTATTTTCCAGTAGGAAGTTATAAGATTGCAGTTTTCTCTACAGACTCAAATGAATGGGTTTATGCCTATTTTGAAATTGTGGGAGAAACATGTTCTGATGGAACTTTAAGTAGGGAATGTTCAATAGACAAGCCTTATTATTGTGAAAATGGAGAATTTACAAATCAATGTGGCTCCTGTGGTTGTCCTTCTGGACAAATTTGTCAAGAGAAGGGAAATTGTTTTAATCCTCCTTCAATCCCCATTGGAGAAAATAAAAAAACAGATTCTTTGTATTCTGAAAAAGAAGTTTTCTTGGTTTCAGATTCTGATTGGAAAACTATTTTACCTTTTGTTTCTGTTGCTGTTTGGACAGAGAAAAATGAATTTTGCACCCCTAAAATTTGTGTTCTTGGAATCTGTGCTCCTAGCATATGTTTTCCTGATCTTAAAGTGGCTGTAATAGAAAAAAATCCTTTTTTGATTTATCACGATGAAGGAAATGAGGTTTTTGATGCAGATTCAATAATTTATTTTATGCAACAATATTCTCCTTCAAAGGTTACAATTATTGGAGATAGTCCTAAAAAATTGGACGGTTTGTTAGTTACTTCTCCAGAGCTTGGTGTAGGGTTGCAACAAGGGAATATACAAAGAATAAGCCCAAATGATTATTTATCTTATTGGGAATCTTTTGATAAAGTTGTTTATGTTCAAGATGATTATGAATTAGCTCTTCTTGTTTCTACTTATGCTTCTTTGATAAATGCTCCTATGATAATTGAAGGAACTTCCAATGATTTGTCAGAAATATTTTCTGGAAGAGAAGTCATTTGTGTTGGAAATGTTGTTCCTTCTGGAAGCAGTTGTTCTGAAACTTACAATTTAGATTCTTTAAGGCAGAAATATAAAGCCGAAACAAATACAGATAAGGTTATTTTAGTTAATCCTAATGATTATTCCCCTTATCTTTTACAATATTTTTTCCCAGATAAATCTCCTTACGGAATTTCCGAACTTTACTATAAAGATTCTTTAATCGCTCCGATTCTTGCATCAGCAAAACATGAATTGATATTGAGTAAAAAGGTAACTTTAAATTCCGACGAGATGTTAATGAATAATCGTTATATTATAAAAGAATTTATTGATCCTTTTTTGCTTGGAATGAATTATCTAACTATAATGGCTTCTTCATATGCGATTCCGGATAAAATAACAGACAATCTTTTTCCAGATTTTAAAATTGCTCTAGATTCTTATTATTATGCAGACAAAGATGGCAATAACAAACCAGATATCTCTGTTGGGAGAATAGGGGGAATATCTACTTCCGATGTTTCAAGTTATATTGCAAGAGATTTATTTTTGGGTTCATTGCAAAAAACAGGAAATGTGAAACTTATGGGGAGTTCTTTTTTTGGAACAATGTATTCTATGGTGGTTAACTTAAGATATTATTTTAAAGATGTAGGATATAACGCAATTGCAATTGGTTCTTATGAAGAAGCATACTTCTTTAATCCTTATGAATGGGAAGACCAAGATTTAATTTTTTATGTCGACCACGGAGCAGCATTTTGGGCAGGAATCTATTCTTGGAATATTCCTTCTTTGAAAAATTCGTTAGTTATTGCGGATGCATGTGATACAATTTCTACTTCTGATTCGAATTCTTTTTGGGCATATTCAATAAGAAAAGGAGCTATAGGATTTGTGGGTGCAGTGAGTGTTTCTTTCCTTGGGACAAATTATTTTGAGATTCTGAATTCGGTTTATTATGAGAATCATAATCTTGGAGAGGCTACTAGAAAGAATTTTCTTCCTGACGTATATCGAAGAATGACTACTTTAATTGGAGATCCAACTTATGATGTTGCTCCAAAGTATTCTCTTAAAGAAGAAATTGATGTAATTAGATTAGTTTTATGCATGCCAAGACATTTTGTCTGTTTATCCAGTGATAATTGTTGTGTTGGATTAGCTTGCAGTCTTTTTACTTGCAAAAATTGTTATAATTCTGGAACTAATATCTATTGGCCTTATTGGGATTGGGATATGGTTAGATGTTGCAATAGCTGGGATTGGGTTACAAGAGAAGATCCTAATTTTTGTTGTTACTTTAAAAAATGGAATAATTTTGGATGCTGGTGGAATGCAAAACATTGCGGAACGCATACAGTAGAGGATCATAAACAATGCAGATGAAAATAAAAATAATTTTTAGCTTTGGTATTTCAATCTTACTAATCGGAATTGTTTCTGCAGTTAGTATAAACATAGAAATGCAATCTTCTTTTGGAACAGGAGATAAAATTTCTTTTAATTATAGTTTAAATTCTGACATCTCATTAACAGGGCAATATACTGTTATGGTTTCATGTCCTAAAGCTCCGAATCCTTTATTAGAATTAAGAAATTTTAGTTTACAAGCAAATCAGCTCCTTGAAGAAAGTTATGTTTATCTATCAAACGTTGAAGAGAACATTGAATCTCAAACATGCAATGCAAGTGTCTTAATTTTAAATCCAATGAATTTAGTGCAAATTAAATCTTTTGCAATTAGTACGAATCCTTCCTTTACTCTTCAAGGATTAACCTGCAGAGAACAATCTTGCCAGAACCAGGAGAGAATATTTATTTTTGGGGAGAATATTTATTTTGATTATAAATCAGATGTTTCTAATTTAATTGTAACTGCAAATTTAACTTATCCAGACGGAGAAATAGAAGGTTTAACTATTCCTAGTTCTATCAAAGCAGAGCAAATTGGAACTTATAACTTAGAGATAACTGCGGTTAAAGAAGGATACAAAACAATCAATAAAAACATTCAATTTGGGGTTATTGAAAAAGAAGCAAATATTGAGTATGCAGATTTGGGAGATCAAAAATTATTAAATTCTCATTTAAGTTCCTTTTTCATAATTGTAGGAGTTATTTTAATTGCAATTATTTTGTTTTTAACAATTTATTTTGTTATTAAAATTAGAAAAAAGAAATGAGGTTTTGTTACTACTCTTTAGAAAGAAAGATTTAAAAAGAATAGCCTCTTCAGTAAATAATGAAAAACCTTGCTAGAAAATTGGCATTAACAGGAATTGCAATTGCAGGAATAACCTTAACAGGATGTCCTCCAATCGTCTCGGTTAATTCTTCTCCTGAATTATTGGTTCCTTTATTGACTCGTGTTTGCGAGGGAGAATCTTATTATTCTCAACTGAAAATATCAGGCAAACCTCCTTTTGAATGTTCTATTGAAGAAATTTCTTCAGATTCTTTAGCACCAAAATGGCAAACTCCACTATCAATAAATTCGTCTTGGGTAGCTGTAGGAGATGCTCCAAGCGTAGATAAAGATACAAATTATAATTTCAAATTAAAAGTTTCGAATAGATTTGGATTTACAGAAGAGAATTATACTATTAAAGTATTAAATGTGAATCTGCCTCCAAATACGAAATAATCTTCTAAACATTTATTAATTCTTTTTTCTCTTTAATCTAATAAAGATGGTGCCGGCTAAAAAACCTGATGTAGAGGAAATTCTTAAGAAGCATGCTGCGAAAATCGAGAAGAATATTAAAACTTTTGATGAGGGGAAAATCAATTACAGCAAAACTTATTCTACCTTTAAGGAAGAATTATCCCCTGAACTAACAAGATATGAAAAATTATGCAGGAGCTTGGGAAGTTTTGTGAAATTAAAAGTTGCAAAAAAGGACGAAGATAAAATAAGAAAATCCTTGGAAGTTGCACATCTTGATTTGGAGCCTTGGCAATCTATTACATTAGGAGTTGTTGCTTTTGTTGTTATTTTTATTTTTGGGCTTTTATCTTCAATAATTGTTGCCCTTTTTCAGGGATTTGAAAATTTCCCTCTTTTTTATCTTGTGCTAATGATAATTTTCGGATTATTCCTTTTTTATTTTTTGAATGATTATCCAAATAGATTGGCAAACAAATGGAGATTAAAGGCGTCGTCACAAATGGTTCCTGCTATTTTGTATGTTGTTGTTTACATGAGGCATACTCCAAATTTGGAAAAAGCAATTGAATTTGCTTCACAGCATTTGCAATACCCTCTTGCTCTTGATTTTAAAAAAATATTTTATGATGTGGAAGTTGGAAAATTCTCTACTATTAAAGAAAGCTTGGATAATTATCTGAATAATTGGAAAGATTATTCCATTGAATTCATTGAAGCATTTCATCTTATTGAAAGCAGTTTGTTTGAACCAGATAATGCTAAGAGAATTTTGACTTTAGAAAAATCTTTGCAAGTTGTCCTCGATGGAGTTTATGATAAGATGCTAAAATTTACTCACGAAGTCAGAAGTCCTTTGACAAATGTCTATATGCTTGGAGTTGTTCTTCCAACTTTAGGATTGGCTTTGCTTCCTCTTGCTTCTGCGATGATTGGTGATTTCTTGAAATGGCATCATGTTTTTATTTTATTTAATTTGATAATTCCTTTTTTTGTTTTTTATCTTACTGATAAAATTATGTTTTTGCGTCCAGGAGGATATGGTGAAAGCGAATTGCTAGAAAGAAATCCTCTTTATCCAATTTACAAAAGCAAGAAACCTTATTTGCGTGCTTTCTTGATTTGCTTGCCTTTTTTTATTCTTGGTTTGCTTCCTTTGATTTTCCAATTTACTCCAATACCAGAACTTTTAGGATTGCAAAAAGATTATACTTTTTCTGAATTGGGAATAAATCTATTTGGGGATGAATTATTATTTAATTTTACTGAATCCAATGGAAGCCTTGTTGGGCCATTCGGAATAGGTGCTTTGATAATGGGAACATTTTTTATTTTGGGAGTTGCATTATTTTTCTCAATTGCTGCGAAGAAGAGGACAGAAACCCTAATTAAAGAAAGAGAAAAAACAAAACAGCTTGAGGTTGAATTTAACAGTTCGCTATTTCAATTGGGAAACAGAATTGGAAATGGGACTCCTATTGAGCTTGTATTTAGCAAAGTTGCAGAATCTGCTAAGGGATTAAAGACAGAGGATTTTTTCAGAAGAATTAATTATAATATTATGCAAATGGGAATGAGTGTTGAGAGCGCAATTTTTGACAAGACAAGAGGGGTTTTGAGATACTATCCTTCTGATTTAATTGCAACAAGCATGAAAATTTTAATAGAATCTTCGAAGAAAGGATTGAACATTGCAGCACTTAGTTTGATAAGCCTTTCAGAATATGTTAAGAATATCAATAAAATTTCTGAAAGATTGAGAGATATGCTTGCTGAAATAATTTCTGATATGAAAAGCAATATGACTTTCCTTGCTCCTTTGCTTTCTGGAATTGTTGTTGGGCTTGCAGCAATGATATCAAGCATTTTGAAAAAATTAGATGTTGTTCAAACAGCAGGAGATACTGGTGCAATTGCAGGATTTGGAAATCTCGGAACTATCACTGAATTATTTGATTATAGAATAATGATTCCTTCTTACATTCTTCAAATTATAGTTGGGATTTATCTTATGGAAGTTATTTTTATTCTTACTGGAACTTTAGTCGTGATTAATTCTGGAGAAGACAAGCTTGAGCAGACAAACAAGACAGGAATTAATTTAAAAATTGGAATAGGACTTTATTTTGCTACTGCGTTAATTTCCATAATTGCTTTGTTCTTCTTAACTTCAATTGTGCTTGGGAATTTGGGATAGAAATTTAATTAAATTTTTATAGTGCTAATTATTAATAAGTTAATGAATAGAAAAGCGGTGATATCTGGATTTTTGCCTTGGCTGTTAATTGGAATTGCAGTGCTTGTAATTTCTGTTCTAACTATTCTCTTGCTTAAAGATAAATCCATTGAATTTATAGAACAAATAAAAAATATTTTTAGAGGGAGATAAAAAAGTGGCTTTAGAAATTGAAGAGCTTATTAAAATAATTCTTGGGATTTTTGTAGTTATAGCAGTTATCTTGGGACTTTATTTCTTTTTTAAAAATAAAGTATTTGATTTTTTCAAGGGGCTTTCAATTGGAAGTTCTGCGAAAAGTTTCATGGGATTAATTCAATGATAAATCGCAAAGCACAAACTTTTATGGCAGAACAAACATTGGGGATTTTAATTGCTGCTCTTTGCATTCTTTTTTTAGTTTCTTTTCTTGCAATGTTTTTTATTTCAGCGAGCCAAACTGAAAAGACAAAACAAGCAGAAGGAATATTGAATGGCGAAGAGGGAATTATTGTCAAGATAAACTCAGGAGAAACTTATTCTGATTTTAAACTCCTTTCTCCAGGGGGGAGATATTTATTTGGATTTACTGAAAGCAAACCCAATTCCTGTGTTGGAGAAAACTGCTTGTGCATTTGTGAAAAAACAAATGCTTTTGACAAATTGCTGGATAAAAATACTCAAATAAAAAAATGTGATAAATCTGGAATTTGCTCTAAGGTTCCTAATTTAGCAGAATCCTTTGAAATAAAGATAGAAAAAGGGGGGAAAACTTCTATCTCAATAACACAAATAAATGGATTGGTTGAAATAAGAAAAAATTAAAATGGAAATGGAAGAAATTATGAAATATCTCTTATGGATTGTTCTTTTTATTTTGATTCTTTCTGGATTATATTTTACATTTAAAAAAATAGGGATTATGCAATGAAAAATAAAAAAGGAGTAGTAAATAAAGCATTAATTGGAATGATTATTTTTCTTATTACTGTTGTTGCTATATTGATTGTTTTTTATAATTTAAATCTGGGAAAAATTACAGAGCAAGAAGCGTGCCATCTTTCTGTTGTTGCTCGAAGTTCTGCAATTGCCACTACAAATTTAGCGAAAAATACAATCCCTTTAAATTGCAAGACACAATATGTTTGCCTTACTGAAGATGGAACTTGTGAGAAATTGACAAGTCCAGAAATTGAAAAAGTAAAAAGCAAAAAAGAAGTTTATAAAGTCCTTGCTAACCAACTTGCTGAATGCTGGTGGATGTTTGGGGAAGGAAAAGTGGATTATATTGGGGAAGAACTCAGTTCAGGGAAGCTTTATTGCTCTCTGTGTGCACAAGTTGTCTTTGATGAGAGCTTAACCTCTCTTGAAGGATTAGAATCTGGGGAAATTGATAAGGAAGATTTTTATCGATATTTAACGATAACTGACAAAGATGAAATTGAGAAGATTAGTTATTGGGATTATTTATACGAAGAAAGCGGACTTGATGAAATAACAAATGCAGTGCCTGCTGGAATTGATAATACTGAGAAAGTTGTTTCTTTCTGTGATTCATTTTGCAAGTCGGAAGATGCGTTCAATTTTTGTTCTTCATCTACTATTTTAACTAAATCTGATGGTTCTGTATTTATTGGAAGCTGTTATGCTCTCTCAAAAACAACAGATTCTGGAATTAATAATTGCATAAAATTATCTTGTCCAAAGAATAGATTAAATGAAGAAGTAACAATTTCTACTCCTCAAAAGATTTCTAAGTTTGGAACAATAAATTTTGATAAAAGATATTATGTAACAATGGGAATTATTAGTGATTTGGATGCTGTATCTGCTGCATTTGTTGCGGGGGGGACTGCTGCAGCGTTCGCAATTGTTTCGGCAGGAGTCATTACAATAACTGGGGGGGTCGCAATCCCCTTAGTCTTTGTTGGAATTGCTGCAGTTGGAGGGGGGGCGTTTTTGGGAGGAACTACTTATCTCGCTGCCACAATTATCGAAGGGGAATCAGGACAGCAATATCTTCGTCCCACTATTATTGAAGCATCTGAAGATTTTGAATCGCTTAAGTGCAAAGATGTAAAAACAATTAGTTAAAAGATAATTTTATTAATCAGAAAATGATTTTACTGATATGAGAAATAAAAGAGCTGAGGTTTTAGTAAACAATGTAATTTTTCTTGTTTTGAATCTTATTGTGTTAAGCATCTTAATTGGTTTTATTTACATAAAAGGGAATAGTGCGATTGTGCTGGAACAAAGTTATGCTAAAAATATTGCATTGCTGATTGATTCTTCAAAACCAGTTATGGAAATGAAATTAAATATGGAACAAGCATTTAACCTTGCTGAAAGAAATAAAATTCCTTTTTGGGAAATTGTGAAAATAGAAGGAAACGTTGTTTCAGTAAAATTATCTTCTCGTAGCGGATATCAATATTCTTTTTTTACAAATTTTGATGTTACTATTTATCCTGATATTCCTCCAAATAAAAATTACATAATTAAAATAAACGGATATAAATAAAATGTTAAATAAAAAAAGTGGTAAATTACTTTCATTATATTGGTTTGCAATAATTACCCTAACTGCTGGGGGTGTTTTTGTAATGGTTTATTTATTTTATGGGGCTCCTTATGATGTTCGGGAAATTGAATCTCATATTTTAATGAATCAAGTCGCAGATTGTGTTTCTTATTTAGGAAGAATAAATCCTGATTTGATTTCTGGAGGAGTTGTTTCTTCAAATAGCGAGAATTTTTTGGAAAGTTGCCATTTAAATTTTAGTTCAATAGAATGGGAAAGAGAACAATTTTATGCAGAAGTAACTTTTTACCAATTGGCAGATTTGGACAATTCTTTTTTTGAGATTAAAAAAGGAAACAGCGATTTTGTTTCTGAATGCAATATTCAAGGGAAAGAAAAATACAACAATTTAGTTCAATGCAGGGAAGGAAGTTTCTATTCTGTTGATGAATTAAATAATCAATATATAATTAAAATTTTGACAGCAGTCAGAAAAACAGAAAAAAATGTTAAATAAAAAAGCACAAATCGGACATACTCTTACTTGGGTGCTTGCAACCATAATTATTATTTTTGTTCTTCTAATTTTTATTTTTGCTTCTGCAGGATTATCCAAGATAAAATTTATTGGAGTTGGGGAATTGAAATCTGGTTTGAATGAAGAATCTTCTATTCTTGAGGAAAAAACAAATATCGCCTATGAATTAAACAATGCAAATAAAGAGATAATCAAGGAGGCAATAAAATGAGAAACCGAAGAGGAGATGATTCGATTCCAATAACAATTTTGACAATTGGGGTTGTTGCTGTTTGTATGATTGCTTATATGAATTTCCTTTCTTTGGAAAAAAATGTTAGGAATTCTTTTGTAGGATTGGGAATAGTTGAAGAATTAAATTCGCAGATTGAAGGAAATTATTTTTATGGAAGAGAAATTGGAATGCTTTCCCCTTCAGCAAATATTTTTACTGCTATTAATTATGCGAAAGAAGAAAGATTAGTTAATAGGGGATGCGAGTGCGGAGATAATTGCGAAGAGTATGCAAGAGCAATTGAAAAATCCTCATTGGAAAACGGAATTCCTAATTCTCTTCTTTTGCTTTCTTTGATGATGCAAGAATCAGATTGTATTTCAAGTGCATTTAGCGGAAGTTCTACTGGATTAATGCAAATCAATTTAATTCATTGTGGAAATTATGGTTTACCTTTGGATAAAATTGAATGCAAAAAACAATTGATTGAAAATACAGAACTGAATATTGAAGTTGGGGCAAAAATTTTGAAGGAATATTATAATACTTATGGAGAAGGAAAATTATTTAATGGATGTTCAAATTTGGGAATTACTTATACTGGATGGGATGCTGCATTAAGAGGATACAACGGATGGGGATGCGGAAAAGATTCTAACGGGAACCCTTATGTTGCTCAAGATAAATATGTTGATGAAGTTAATGAAAGATATGAGATATTAGGCAAGCAAGGGGATTATTTGGAAAAAGAAAAGATAGCGGGAGTATATTTAGAAAAAGAAAAGACAACAGGGATATTATGGTGGAAGAAAACAACACTGCTTTTTTCTGCAGAGTATAAAGGCAAACCATAAAAACATTTTTAAATGAAATAATCTTATTTAAACTATGAAAAATAAAAAGGGGCAGGATTTAAGCACAAGCACAATTATTCTTTTAATTTTAGGAGTTGTTGTTTTAGTTGTTTTAGTCTTAGGTTTCACAATCGGATGGGAAAAAATTGCTCCTTGGTTATCTTCAGATAATGTTAATACAATAGTTAATCAATGCCAAATTGCTTGCACAACAAGTGATGTTTATGGATATTGCACTATGGAAAGAACATTGAAAACATCTGGATTGCCTGGCGATGCTAAAGAAGTTAAAAATAGTTGTAAATTCTTTGCTGATGATTCAAATTATTTGAAATACAACGTGGGAAAATGCCCTGAATTGTGTGCTTCAGCTTAATTATGCGGTTTGAAAAAATTTTTAATTTTTTCTCCTGTCCTCGGCAGGAAACCTGCGGATACAAAATAGGAAATTTTGCATAATGGATTACGATTGTTCTCAAAAGCGAAATAAGAAAAAAGAAAAGAAACGAGAAAAGAAAAAACATCCTTATCAAATTGGTGGAAAATTAAGAAGTTCGAATATTTCTAAGAAATAATAGGAAATAATTAATGCTCGGAATCTGAAGGGAGTTTAATCACAATTTGGTTTTGTTATTGGTTGAACATCTATATCGAAGTTTTCTGTTAATTAATTTTTCTAACTAAAATTTCTAAACCTTTATTAATTAAAGATAATATTTTCCTATTATGTATAAGATGATTTTCTTGTGGGCATTGGCTTTGGTTTTTATTGTATTTGCTATCTTCCAAGATTTAAAGACAAGGGAAATTGCTAATTGGATTAATTTTTCTTTGATAATTTTTGCATTGGGATTTAGATTCTTTTACTCTTTATTTTCAGGAGATGGTTTTTCTTTTTTTTATCAGGGGATTATAGGATTTGGCATATTTTTTATTTTAGGAAATTTGTTCTATTATAGTAGAGTTTTTGCAGGAGGAGATGCTAAGTTAATGATTGCTCTTGGAACAATTCTTCCCTATTATTCAGACTTTTTTTCAAATGTTATCCTATTTGTTAATTTCCTTTTGATTTTCTTATCTTGCGGATTTTTTTATATTTTAATTGCAAGCACTTATTTATGCATAAAAAACTTTAAATTATTCAAGAAAGAATTTTCAAAGCAATTCAAAGAAAAAAGGAAATTATTGATTGCAGTTCTTCTTTTTAGCATTTTCTTTTTAATCCTTGGATTTTTTCTTTCTCCTTTCTTTATCTTAGGAGTTTTCCTCTTTTTGATTTTTCCTTTGTATTTGTATTCAAAAGCAATTGATACTGCATGCATGATAAGAGAAATTTCTTCAATTTATCTTAGGGAAGGAGACTGGCTTTATTCTGATGTAAAGATTGGAAAAAATGTGATAAAAGCAAGTTGGGACGGGCTTTCTAAGAAAGATATAAAAGAAATAAGAAAGAAATTCAAGAAAATTAAAATAAGAAAGGGAATTCCTTTTTCTCCAACTTTTCTTTTTAGCCTTTTAATTTTTATTCTGTTAATTATTTTTAATGCAAATTTATGGGATTCTTTTTGGTAACCACACAGATTCCTTTATTTTTTTAGTTCGTGGTTTTCTCTCTTTCTTTGCTGGCTTTTTTTCTATTTCTTCTTTTATTTTTTCAAGTTCTTGAATATCTGCTTTCTTTTTTTCTGAATTAAAGTCTTCTTTTTCATAAACTGGGAGAATGCTTATTATCTCGTGCCCAAATAATTTTGATTTTGAAGTTTTCACTTCTTTTGGCTTAAGCTTCTTTTTTAATTTTGTTGAGATTTCTTCTGCAAGAGTTAAAGCTTCTTTAGGCAAATCTCCTTGATGATTTCTTGGGATAATTATTGTGTGCCCTCTTGAAATTGGATTTATTTCTAGAACAGCAATTGAATTCTCATTTTCTCCAATTTTGAGAGATTTTATTTTTTCTGAAACAATAGAGCAAAAAATGCAATTATTATTTTCTTCTGAATCAGTTTCTTTTATCAAATTATTTTTTTCAAGAAACTCTTCAAGCTGTTCAACATCCATTGATTCAATTTGCTGTCTTGCAGAGGCAATTTGCCCTACTGGGAAAGTTGATTCAATCTGTCCTATAATATTCTGCTTGATTTCCTTTGCTTCTTGTTCAGATAACATAGTAGAAATAGGTTAAAGGAATTTTTAAATATCTTGGTTATAAAGTGCTTTGATATGTTTAGTATAATCTCCAATTTTTTCTAATCTTTCTATCTCATATTCTGAAAAAGTTGTTCCAAATTCTTTTTCTACAGAAAATACTAATGTATACGCATCCAACATGTCCAAATTTAATCCTCTTCCTCTATCTTCTTCTTTTAATCTAGTCTCTGGAGTTATCACAAAATCTTTGGGAATGTTAAATTTTTTCTCTCCATTAGAGAATCTGTCTTCTTTTAAGATTCTCACTAATCTTCCATGTATCTCTTGTTCGTCCATATTACTTGGTAGTTCTATTATTTATAAAAACTATTGCCTTTTGAAATAACAATCATTTGAAAGAAATTTGATTTAGCCAAATGCTCTGTTCCCACCTGCCTAATGATTTTAAACGTTATCTGTATTAGCCAAATGCCCTACGCATGTCCAAAACCTGTATTGAACTTACTTCTTCAATTGCTCTGATTGCTTCTTCAAGCTCTTCTAATTCTTTTTCTTCTGGCCAAGCGAAAAGTGCTATGATTGCTTCAAGTCCAAATGCGATTGGTTCTTGTTCTAAAGTGCAATTTTTTCCGCCCATTCCTTCTACTAAATTCTTTATTGTTTCCTTAAGCTTTTCCAAATCTATTTCTGGAGAAGTAGGCAAAATCTTTATCTTTACTGCTGCGATTCCCATAAAATATGAAACAAGAATGGTTTTATAAGACTTTTGTTTTAAGATTTTAAATTTTAGGGGAGAATAGATATTCTCTTTCTTCTGCTTCCAATAAATTTGTCAATGCCTTATTTTGCAAAGAAGTATTATCCTGTTCTTCTCCATAAACTCTGTCAATTAAATAACATAATGAAGCTCCCTGAATGATTATGCAATTTCTCATTTCGTCAATCCCTTCTGCTTTTAGCCTTTCACAAATATCAGAGACTTTTTCAGAAGTTGTTCCTACTTCCCAAATTGCATTTGCTATTCTCCTCACTTTTTTCATCTCATTTTCACTGCCTCTTTCTATCGCTCCTCTAATTTCAGCATAGCTTTCTTGCACTTTTCCAGGAATTTCTCTTTCATTTGTTTCTAAATAAGAATCTACATTTAAGAAATTAATAATCTCTCTGTATTTCTTCATTAAAATCCAAATCTATTTTTATTTATAAGAATTTATATCTCCCAAAATATCATCTTATTTCTATGAAAATACTTAAAAACAATCTTTTATTTTGTAAAATATGGTGATGGATAATTATTCTAGAATAATAGAAAAGATTTCTAAAATCTCCAATATTAGCATAGAAGAAATAGAGAGAAAAATAGAGGCGAAAAGAGCTAAACTTTCTGGCTTGATAAGCAAAGAAGGTGCTGCACAAGTTGTTGCTGCTGAACTAGGAATTTCTTTTGATAATGAAAGATTGAAAATTGAAGAGTTGCTTCCTGGAATGAGAAAAGTTAATGTGGTGGGAAAAGTTGTTAATATCTATCCTGCAAGAACTTTCAAAACAAAAACAGGCGATGATGGGAAAGTTGCAAATATGTTTTTAGCAGATGAGACTTCAAATATAAAAGTTGTTTTGTGGGACACGAATGCAATTGCTCTTTTAGAAAAAGGAATAATCAAAGAGGGAAGTTCTGTTGAAATTTCTAATGGGAGCATGAGAGACAATGAAATTCATTTAGGAAGTTTTTCTGAACTAAAGATTACAACGCAAATTATTGGAGAAGTAAAGGTGGGGAAGATGTTCAAAGAGAAAAAAATTTCCGAGTTGAAAACTTCAGACAATGCAAAAATTAGAGCATTTGTTGTCCAGTCTTTTGAACCAAGATTTTTTTATGTTTGCCCAAGTTGCAAGAAAAAAGCAGTTCAAGAAGGAGAAGGATTTGTTTGTGCAGAACACGGAAAAGTTGCTGCAGAAAAAAGAGCTTTGCTTAATGTAATTCTTGATGACGGAACAGAAACAATTAGAACAGTTGCATTTCAAGATAACCTCGCAAGTTTGGGTTTGACTGAATTGGAAGATGCTGAAGAATTAATTAGGCAAAAAGAAAATCTGCTTGGAAAAGAAATGCTATTTCAAGGAACAGTAAGAAGCAATAAAGTTTTCAATACTCCTGAATTTATTATTGAGAAAGCTGAGGAAGTTAATCCTGATTTGCTGATTAAGGAACTAGAAAATGGGGTTCTTTGAAAAAGAACCTACACTGGTAGAAACAGAACGGGGAAAGGGGTTCTTTGAAAATAGGTTTCTTTGATGAAGAAAGAAACTATAAGGATAGAAATGGAAAAGATAAAAATTAATTTTTATAAGAAATATTTTTCTTAGGGCAGATGCCTAAATAATTAATTACTTTTTTACTTATTATATTTGCAAGAATTTTTTTCTAAATCTTTATTGTTTAGATTGGTAAGGAATATTATCTTCAATTAACTTTCTTTTCAAACCTGCGACTTCTTCACCTTTTCCAAGCAAAACTACTTTTCCTAAATACTTGCAATGGTAACCAAGATTGTTTGGTGTTCTTATCTCTGCAAGAAGTGAAGCTTCACTGCCTTCTTCTTTTCCCAAAACGAGATTGCAATTTGAAAATACCGAATATCCCATTTCTTCAAGTCTTGATTTTATTTCGTCTACTTCCATCAAAACTTAGAAGATTTTTTCTTTATAACTTTTTAGTATTCTGGAGATATATCTAATAATTGAACAATCTTTATAAATGGAACAAGATTGGATTTTTTATAACTGAACAAGTTCAGCACAAATATAAAACAGGAAATTTTACATAATGGTTAAAAAAATTAAAGATGATGGTGAAGAAGAAGGAACAGAAGAAGTTAAAAAATTAAAAGAAGGTGAAGAACCAACATTAACTGATTTGCCTGGAATTGGACCTGCTGTTGCTGCAAAATTAGAAGCTGCCGGAATTTTTGATTTAATGTCCTTAGCAGTTATGAGTCCTGCTTCTCTTGCTAATACTGCTGGAGTTGGAGAAGGAGTTGCTAGAAAAGCAATTCAAGCAGCGAGAAAAATGCTCGACTTGGGATTTGTTGATGGAATGGAATTTGCTGAAAGAAGAGCAAGTGTTTCTTATATTACTACGGGGAGTAAAGAGTTAGATAATCTCTTGGGGGGAAAGGGTATTCAAAGCAGAGCAATTACAGAAGCATTCGGTGCTTTTGGCAGTGGGAAAACCCAGTTGGGTTCTACACTTGCTGTAAGGACACAATTGTCTGTTGAAGCAGGAGGAGCAAATGGGAAAACTGTTTTTATTGATACAGAAGGAACATTCAGGCCAGCGAGAATAAAACAAATTGCGGAAGGACTTGGAGCAAATGCAGAAAAGGTTTTGAAAAATATTTTAGTTGCAAGAGCATTCAATGCAGACCATCAGATTTTATTATTAGAAAAAATTTCTGAATTAATTAAAAATGGAGAGCCAATAAAACTTTTGATTATCGATTCTTTGACTGCACATTTTAGAGCAGAATATGCGGGAAGGGGAGAATTAGCAGATAGACAACAGAAACTGAATAAATATTTGCATAATTTAATGAAAATTGCAGAGACATATAATCTAGCAGTTTATGTTACAAATCAAGTAATGGCAAATCCCGCACAAATGTTTGGGGACCCAACGCAAGCAGTTGGAGGAAATATTGTCGGACATGCTTCCACTTATAGAATTTATTTGAGAAGAGGAAAGCAAGGTAGCAGAGTTGCAAAATTAATTGATAGTCCTGATTTGCCAGATAATGAAGCAATATTTTATGTTTCTGAAAAAGGCGTTGTTGATGAGGTAGAATAAATGGCTGATTTGTTAGAATAAAATTATTTTTAATCTTTCTTAGAAACTTTTATATACCACTTTAAAATGGTAAATTTATGAAACAAATTTCAGATAAAGAAACCCATGAGTTTGTTGAAAAATATGGGATAATTCAATCAGTGGAAGACTTGAAGGATGAAAGAGCAATAAAGATTGCAGAGACTTATAACCAGTTAATTTCTATTTCAAATCTTTGTCCTTCTTATTTTTTTGTTTTGAATAATTTGTCTATTGTTAAACAAAGTAGTGAATCTAAATCGGGAATAGAAGAAATAATTAACTCCTATTGGCATTTAATAACAAAGGAAGCAAAAGGAAAAATAGACAATTCAATCTCATCTATTAAAAAAAATTACCTAATTAATCGTTCTCTCCCTGTTTCTCTCTCTGACTTTAATTTCCTTTTGGAATCTGCAAAAAATAATCTCGCTTACTCTATAATAAATTATGAATTAACAAAGTCTAAAATGATTATACTCCCTGTTTGTATTTCTGCCACAAGAGGAGTATGCAAATCAGAATCTTCTTTGATAGAACTTACTTATTTTGATCAAAAACTTTTCTTACAAAAGAGAATTAATGTTGACTTCCATAATTTTATAGGAGAGATAACTGAGCATTTAGGTGAATCTTTAATAAAAAGGCATTCAATAATTATGGATTCTTTTTTACCCTTATTTGTTTAATTTTTTAATAATTATTCAACGATTTCGTCTTCGTTAAACCACAAGGCAACTTCTCTTTCTGCATTTTCAGGAGAATCCGAACAGTGAAGAACATTTTCAAAAACTCTTGTTTCAGAATGAATTCTTCCATACTTTCCTCGAATTGAAATCGGGTTTGCTTTTTCAGGATTTGTTTCCCCTGCAAGTTCTCTTATTTTTTTTATTGCATCTTCTCCTTTGTAAACAAGAGCAAAAATTCTATCTGTATGATATTTTCCTTGAATGTAATTAAGAGTGCTTTCAAAAATTTCATTTCCTTTTTCTTCCCCAAATTTTTTTATCAAACTTTCTTTTAAATTAGCATAATGTTTTTCTGCAAGTTCTCTTTTAACTTTTACAACTTTTGCAGCAACAATTTTCAATTTTGATTCTGATAATGTTGTTATGATATTCCCAGTAAGGCTTTTATACAATCCATCTGGTTTTATTAAAACTAAAGTTCTTTCTTCCATAAGAAAAGGATAAAATTTAAGTTTAAAAATATTTGCAGTTTGATTTAAAAATATTTATAAACCCCATTGAATTATATTTCATTAGGGGTTGATGAAATTGATAGAAAAAAGAGGGCATAGTGAGGGTAAGTTTTTATTGATTCTATTTGGAATTCTTTTTATATTCAGTTTAGAATTTTTAAGTTCTGCAATAACCATTGTCTCTCCTGCAAATTCTACTAATTTTACTGGAGCATTTGGGCCTCTTGTTATTTTTAATGTTACTTATCTTAATGGAACAGATTTTACTGATGCAAAAAATGTAACTTTTTATTATAATCTAAGCGGAGTTTGGACAAAAATAGCGAGTTCTGTTCCTGCTCTTGGATGCAGTAATGCGATTGCAGGAGCTTTATCCTCTTGTAATGCAAGCTTAAATCTTTCTGGTTTAGCAGATGGAAGATATCTTATTAATGCAACTTTAGCAAATACAACAACTGCTTCTAGTGGAGGCAGTTTATATCTGCTTTATGGAGCAAGCACTATCACCTACAATATAACTTTGGATTCAACTCCTCCAAATGTTTCTACTTTTTATACCAGTGCAAATAATGGAAATTATTCAGGAACAATTACATTAAATGTTTCTGTTAGCGATGGAAGAATGGGAATTGATTCTGTCTATTTTAACATAACTAATTCAAGTGGAATTCAGATTAATTTTACAAAAGCAACTGCTTCTGGAATTTATTATAATATAAGCATAGACACTTCGAAATTTACAGATGGAAAATATAATGTAACTATTTATGCGAATGATACTCAGTTAAATAATTTGAATAATACAGAAAAAATACAGATTACTTTAGATAATACTGTTCCTACTGCTGCATTTAGTTGTACTCCTACCCAAGTTTATTCTGGAGATACTGTTACTTGTAGTTGTGTTCCTGCAGATCCAATCTCAGGAGTAAATAGTTCTGCAACATCTTATACAACAAGTCCTTCAACGAGTGATAGCGGAACGCATACTATTTCATGTTCTTTTGCAGACATGGCAGGAAAAGTAGGAACTGCTACAGCTGATTTTAATGTGAGACTATACTCTTCAACAACCACTTCCGGAGGAGGTTCGTCAACATCAACTTATTCAAAAACAATTCCAACAACAGGAGATTTAAGCGAAACTCAAACCATACAAACTTCTTCTTTTAGCGGAGGAGGACTTGCAGTTAAGGAAAGAGTAACCTTCAAATTAAATTCTGAGGAACATTATTTAGGAGTTAGAGAATTAACTTCCTCTTCAGTAAAAATAGAAATTGCAAGTGAACCTGTTCAAATAGTTTTGAATATCGGAGAGGAAATTAAAAAAGATTTGAATAATGATGGGTATTATGATGTTTCTGTTGTTCTTAATGGAATTACAAACAGCAAAGCAGATTTAACAATGAATTATCTTCATGAATTAATTACTTCTTCAGAAAAGATTACTACCGATTTAGAAGAAGAATCTATTCCTTCAGAAAATATTGCTTTAACTGGAGAATTTCCTTGGGTTTGGATTGCAATTGGGGTAATTGTGTTAGTGATAATTATTGGTGGCGGATTTGCATTTAAGAAAAAGAAAAAATAAAATATCTTGATAATCTTTATTAATTGATTTTATCTGATTAGTTTATGGCTGAAAAAATAAATTTTGACAAAGTTCTTTTTTCTGATTTTCACATTCATTCTAGGTTTTCGAGGGCGTGCAGTACGAACATTACAATAGAAAATCTTGTGAAATGGGCAAAAATAAAAGGATTGAATTTGCTGGGGACTGGGGATTTTACACATCCTTTATGGTTAAAGGAAATAAAAGAAAAATTAGTTGACAACGGAAAGGGACTCTATTATTATCAAGATTTTCCTTTTATAATTACAGGGGAAATTTCTTTGATTTATACTCAAGGACACGGAAGAAGAATTCATCTTGTTATTTTAGTTCCCAATTTGGAGATTGCAGATAAAATAAATTCTTATTTGGATACAAAAGGGAGGAGAGATTATGATGGTAGACCTATTTTTAAAATTCCCGGAGATGAATTTGTTAAAGATATGAAAAATATTTCAGAAGATATTGAGGTTATTCCTGCACATTGCTTATTACCCGAAACTCTTATACATGTAAATAATTCAGTAAAAAAAATTAAGGAAGTCCAAGTAGGAGATTTTGTCTTAACTCACAATAATCGTTGGAGAGAGGTTAAAGAAGTTTTATCCCATAATTATGAAGGGAAAAATATTAAGATAATTCCTTGGTATTTTAGGGAAGGGGTAGTAGCTACTCCTGAGCATCCATTTTATGGAGTTAAGAGTTATAAATGCAATTGGATTAAAGGGTTATGTAAAAAATCTTGCTCAAAGTTGAACGAATGTAAAAATAGAAGATTTGAGAATTATTTGAGGGAGTGGATTCCTGCGTGCGAATTAAAAAAAGGAGATTTTTTGGTTTATCCAAGATTAAAAGAGGAAAGAGATATAAAACAGATTGATTTGTCTGATTACCTTTGTGATTATAAAAAAATTTCTAATGAATTTATAATTCCAAAAGAGGCTAGAAATCATACTGGAAAATTAAAAAAAATAATAAAAATTGATGAAAAATTTTGCAGACTTCTAGGATATTTTCTCTCTGAAGGTTATTTAATAAAAGATCGCGGGATAGGTTTTAGTTTTCATAGTAAAGAAAGAGAATATGCTCAAGAGGTTATATCTACAATCAAAGAATATTTTGGTTTTGAGATTACTACTATTGATTCAAGAAGGAACAACCAATGTGATTTAATTTTTTCATCTAAACTTTTAAATTCTTTTTTTAATAATTTTTATTTTAATAATATAAAAAAAGCAAATGAGAAATTTATTCCTTTAAAATTTGCTAACTTGTCTAAAGATAAACTTGCAGAAATTTTTAGAGGATGGTGGAGAGGAGATGCGGGTTATACTGTTTCACGACAACTTGCTAATCAAATGAAATTAATTTGCTTAAAATTAGGAATTATTCCTTCAATAAGAATTGATAGTATTGCAGATTATAAGAAAAGAGGAAAACATTTTATTAAAGGAAGAGAGATAATTGCAAAAAATGATTTAATTGCCTTTTCGAATCTGTCTTTTTTTGAGGAGGATTATGGAATGTTAAATGAGCCCTGTTTTAAAAAATCAATTAATAAAATTAACAGGAAGCACGGCTGGCTGGATAACGATTATGTTTATTTGCCTATAAAGAAAATAGAAAGCAAAAATTATTCGGGGGAGGTTTATAACCTAGAAGTTGAAGAAGATAATTCTTTTACTTGTGAGTTTGCATGTGTGCATAATTGCTGGACTCCTTGGTTTGGAATTTTTGGGAGCATGTCTGGTTTTGATAGTTTGAAAGAATGCTTCAAAGAGCAATTTGAAAATATTTTTGCAATTGAAACAGGAATGTCAAGCGACCCTGAAATGAATTGGAGAATAAAAGAGTTGGAGAATAAATCAATTGTTAGTTTTTCTGATGCGCATAGTTTTTGGCCTTTTCGATTAGGGAGAGAAGCAACTTTATTTTTTAAAACAGATTCTTATTTGAACATAATAAAACAAATCAGAGAGAACAGTTTTTTTGGGACAATTGAAACTGACCCTGCATACGGAAAATATCATTGGGATGGGCATAGATTATGCAATTTTTCATGTTCTCCAGAAGAGTCAAAGAAATTAAATGGAATTTGCCCTATTTGCAAAAAACCTTTGATAATCGGAGTTGATAATCGTGTTGAGCAACTAGCGAATTATGAAAAGGGATTCAAATCAAAAAATTCAAAACCTTTTTACAAACTTCTTCCTCTTCATGAATTAATCTCATTGGCGTTTGGAAGCCCTTTGGAAAGCAAAAAAGTTTGGGCAGAATATAACTCCCTTATTGAAAAATTTGGAGATGAGTTTAATATTTTGCTGAAGGTTTCAAAAGAGGAGCTTTTAGGAAAGGAAATCAATGAAAAAATTATTGAATTGATTTTAAGGAACAGGGAAGAAAAAATAAAAGTTACTCCGGGTTACGATGGGGAATATGGGGTTGCTTTAATGGGGGAAATTCAGGGAAGATTATTTTAAGGAAAATCATTAATGATAAAAGTCCAAAGTGGAGTTCAGTGATAATCATAGAGTTACCAGTTGAGAAATATATTATTAACTATTTTAAAAGACAGAATAAAGAATATTTTTATTTAACTGAGAATTCAATTCCTGATTTTTTTGATTCTTTTTCTGCGTTGTCTATTAATTCTCTCAATTGCTTGTCTGCAATTTTAACATCATTGGATTCAACTTCCAAGCTGTATTTTCCTGCTGCGATATATTTTGCATTTACCCCTTTGAAAATTTCAAGAACTTTTTTAATCAGAGTTATTCCGTTTGGTTTTGTCGTCGTCATATGAATTTCCTTTTTGATTATTGTCTTTTTCTTTTTTTCAATTTTTAAAACATCAAGGATTTTTTTTGCATCATCTTTTCCAATAAGTCTTTCCAATTTTTCTGGATTTGCTTTTGCTTCCTCCAAAAATGAAGGCAAGTCATCTTCTTTTAAAATTTCCTGCAAAACTTTTTCTGCGTTTTCTTTTAGAATGCTTTTTAAAATGCTTTTGTAACTTTTTTCAGCTGCACTTTTTTCTATTGCTTCTTTTTTCTCTTTTTGCGTTACTCTTCTTAAGGATAAATCCATATTTCCCAATCCAGAAATTCTCAAAACTTTGCAGACTATTCTTTTTTTTGGAACCACATAGTCTCTTAGATTTCTTATTCTTCCTGGAGCAATTTCGCTTGTAACAATGCTCCCTTCTATTGAGGTCCCATCTATCTTTACGAATACGGTTGTTCCAATAATTCTATCAACAATGCAGATTACAATATCTCCAACTTCCATAAAAATAAGAGAAACTGGGGAGTTTTAAAGGTTATGATGGGCTTTTTTAATAAGAGAGATAATCATTCAACAAAGATGGGTAAATTAGTTAATAACAAAACCCTGAGATAAATCTTCAACTAATAACAAAAACTAAGTTGTAACTGAACAATTCATTAGGTTCTTAGCATTAACTGCTTATTTAATTTCTATTCGAACGATTTTTCTTCATTAATTATCTCTTTCTACTTATAACTTAACTTTTTTGCTGAATAATTATATTTTTTCCCTAAATCTTTACTAATTCAATTTCGAAACTTTTTTTTAAAAGTTCCATAAAATCTTTTTCTTTTTCCTGCTTTATCATGCAACCTGCAGCGAATTCGTGCCCTCCGACTTCTCCTCCAATCTCATTTACAACTTTTGCTAAAATTTCTCTAATGTTTCTTTGAATTTTTCCAACTCCTCTTGAAGAAACTTTTATTTTATCGTCGTAATAAGCCATTGTTGTAATAATTGTTCCTTCTTCATAAATTGAAGAGTTTGAAAGTATGCTTGCGATTGTTCCTGTCATTGTATCTTTGATTTTTTCTTTTGCATTAATAATTACAAAACCATTCCCCTCTAATTTTTCAGATTCAGAAGCAGCTTTCAATCCTGAGATAATATGTTGCTTATATTTTGTATGCATTAATTCTGCCTTCTTTTTTGCTTTTGTTGATTCCATACAAAATTGTATAGCTGTCTCGCTTTCTCCTAATCTTGAACATGCATTAATCATTGCACTTAATTCTCTTGCATCTTCTAATTTGTTAAAAAGTTTTATCAAGAAAATATCTCCAATTATCTCTTTATTTTTTACTTTGGGGTTTCTTAGAACTATTGCAGTTATCAATTTTGACATTTCTGCATCGTCGAGTTCAATCAAACTTTTGTACTTTCCTCCTTGTGGATTAAATCCTAATTCCCTTAATAATTCCATAACCCCTTGTGGGTCTCCAGTTATTCCAGGAATGTAAGGGTCTGAACAATATTCAAGAGTTCGATTTAATGGGCGCGTCGAAGGATAAATCAGCAATCCTCTTCTTTTTTTTACTTCTCCATCGTTGATTATAAGATTATTTAATTTGTCTATGCTTTTTTCCATGCAGTCTCCAATCATTCCTAAAATTGCTAGTTTAGCGAATTCTTTATTGTCTTCATTAATATATTTGCAAAAAAGATATGTCAAACTTGAAGCGCTTAATTTTTCCTTTCCGTTTAATTCTGGATTAATTATATTTATTCCCTCTGGAATTGCTTGGGAAATTTCATGATGATCGATTATGAAAATATTTTTTGAATCTAATCCTGCAAGGTAATTTAAATTTCCAGAAGCCAAGTCAAGAAAAATGATTACTTTATCCTTGGGAAGATTGGCTAAAGTTTCTTCTTCAATCCTTTTTACAATCTTTATAGAAAATCTTTTGTCCAATCTTCTTAGCGTTTGAATCATAATTGTTGCAGAAGTTATTCCGTCAGTGTCAAAGTGGCTCATTACAAAAATTTCTTTATCTACGATTGCATCTAAAAACTTATTTGCTACTAATTCTATTTGTGATTCAAGATAGTTAGATTCCAATTTCCCCTCTTTTTGATTATTTATTCAGCTAAATAATTTTTGAGCCTTCTTAGTCTTGCGGCAATTTTTACCTTGTCTCTCATGGCTCGTCTGTCTTTTTTGTTTTTCTCAAAATGTTTTTCAAGTTTTGTTAATTTTTCTTGAAGATTCTTTAAATCAGGATTCGTATATTTGTTGCCAAGAATTTTTGAAATTTTCTTTCCGAATTCTTTTGGATGCATTTCTTCTTTTCTTAATGCTTCTCCGATTTTTTCGCTGGTAAGCCCTGCTTCATGCAATTCTAAAACTCTTTTTTCAAATTCTTCAATAGTTTTCTTTTTAGTCTTTTTCTCTGTTTCTTCAACTTTTTCTTCTGCTTTTTTTGGCATTTTAATCTACCGCAAATTAATCTTTTAAATGTTTCCTTAACGTTTAAATGAAGAATTTATTCTGACTTTAAACCTTTTGATATAAGGAAATAACTAGAATTTTGGAGTAATTTTAATAAGAAATTAGCCCTGCCAGGATTCGAACCTGGGTCCCAGCCTCTCTTTGTTCAAACGAAGAGAGTGAATGATCACTCATGAACTCCAAAGGGCTAGATACTTGACCGCTGTACTACAGGGCTATGCAAAAATTAACTTTCGTTCGTTTTTAAAATTTGTTAGTTTGCTTATTTATTCTCTTTAGAAATCCAGCCTCTTCTTTTTGAAATAATTACCATGACTATTGCTGAGAAAATCATAGATAGGAATATAATTAATGAAGCAGAATTATGAGTTTGAAAGGGAAGTTGGACATTCATTCCATAAAAACCTGTGATAATCGTAAGAGGCATCATTAATGCCATAATAATAGTCAAAGAACGCATTGCTTCGTTTGTTTTCATTGAAGTCATTGTTGCATGCATTTCTTCCATCCCGTTCATTCGTTCCAGCATAGATTGATAATCTTTTGCAGTTTTCAAAGCGTGGTCGTAAACGTCTTTGAAATAAGGAATTAAACTATTATCTTCCCTGTGCTCTGAAGATTTCGTCAAGTTTAAGCATAAATCTGTTATTGATTCTGACAAATGCCTTAATTCAAGAAAATTTATTTCTTTGGAATACATTTTTGCAAGAGAGTCTTTGCTTTGATTGGTTAAAAACTCTTTTTCTATTTTCCTTAACTCTTCACTTAATTCTGATTTTATTTTGACATATTCATCAACTTCTTTGTCCATAATGTAGTGAACCAAATATCCTTTTCCTCTTCTAAGCAAACTTTCTGTTTTTTTATTATTCTTTAATAATTCTTCTACCATATCACTTTTATCTTTATCAACTGTTATAACAAAGTTTGAACCAATAACAAAAGCAATGTTGTAAGTTTCAACTGAATTTTTTTTAATTTGATTTATTCCCTTAAAGATTATAACTTTGTAATCTTCGAATACTTCATATTTCACAGGAGTTTGCTGAGAGAAAATATCTTCAATTGTCGTTGGGTGAATTTTAAAAACTTCTTTTAATATATTTGTTTCTTCATTTGTGACGTGAGAAATGTCCACCCAAATAGTGTTTAACTTTTTTCCAACATAATGCTTCAATTCTTCTGTTTTAATTTCCTTTAATTCTTTTGGGGTGCAGATAAAATTAGTTAGCATTAGTATAATATCAAATTCTATTATATAAATATTTTCGAATTAATGCTCCCTGTATCTTCCTCTTTTTTCCACTTCTTCCAATCGTTCAATTATTCTTTTTGATTCTTTGTAATTTCCATATCCTTTTTTTATTTCATTAAATAAAATTTCCCAATTTTCAAAATGCTTTGCTTCCAATGCTTGTTTTAGCAAATGCAAATCAACTGCCTTATCTTCTCTTTTTTGGCTTATGAAACCCAAACCAAAATCTATGAAGAAAATTTTAGGAATTAAGTTATCTCCTCTTTTTATATAATCTTCAATTAATTCAACATCTTTTTTATCTTTCTCTCTTCCAAATGCTCTTTTCCAAGCAAGAACATATTTCAACTTTACAAATTTAATATTATCAAAAATTTCTGTATCATCAATTAATTTATTAATATCTTTAATCCAAGGAAGCCAACTTTTGTAGATTTCTATTGATTTAATTTTTATTAATTTTTCATTTTCTACCGGATATTGTTTAATTAATTCATCCCATAATTTTTGCTTAACTATTATATCTATATCTTCGCTATCTCTAATTTTATGAATTGCCAGAGGACTACTGCCAAAAATAGCATATTCTGCAGAAGGTAAATTTAATTTTTTTAAATCCAATAAATTCTTTTTGAATTTTGATACTTCATTATTTTCAGATAAAATCATATTGCTTGTTGTTAAATCTCCATGAATAATGTCTGCCTCGTGGAGTTTTGCAATTTCTTTTCCTATTATTTTGCAAATTTCTTTTTGCTCTTTTAATGGAAAAGAATTCAAATTCTCAGAAAGTTTTTTCCCCTCTATAAAAGGCATCTCAATTGAAGTCAATTCTTTTAATGGAAAAGGATTTGGTGCATTAATTATTTTGCAGGCTTTTTCAAGAAGTTTTTTTTCTGACTTTGTTCTGTGCTTTCTTATTTTTTCGTCTAGTTCTTTAATTCGATAAGATTTTGGAATCCGATTTTTAACAATTAAATTATCTTTCAAGTAAATAATTGCTTCTGCTCCTTGCGCTAAAATTTTTTCTTTTGACATATTTACTTTTTGGCAATAATCCTTAAATAGATTATTCTTTCTTTAAGTTTATGCATTTAGGAAAATTGCTTACTTCAGTAGGTCTTGGGGCTTCTCTATTAGCTTCTCCTTTATCGGTTAAAGCAGAAGAATATAAGAATTTTTTTGATGTTGGCATCGGAGGTTATACTTGGAATTCTGAAGACATCTCTGGAATATTTAAATCTCAATCTGGGTTAATTAAAGTTGGGCTTGGGACAAGAATCAGAGATAATCTTGTTGGAAAATTTTCTTTAGGGCGTTCGTGGAATGAAGAGAAAGTTTTAGTTGAAAAAGGGGTTTCGGGAGATTGTACATTTACAGCTATGTATCTTGAAGCAGAATTAGACTATCTTATTCATTTGTTGGAGACAGTGGATCTTCATTTTGGTGCTGGAGTTTCTGCAATGCAACTTGAGAAAACAATTACTACAGAGGACTTCAGAGAAGAGAGTAAAAGTGTTTCTGGAATTGGTATCCCCGTAAATGTGGGATATGCTTTAAATTCTAATCATGAAAGACTAAGAATTCATCTTAATCTTGGAATTACTCTTAGCCCTTTTGAGGGGGTTGATGTTAGTGGAACTTACCTTGAAGTGGGTTTAGGTTCTAATTTCTAATTATCTTGCGAGTTCTTTTCTCATTTCCAAAAGAATATCATTTCCTCTTTTGTTTAGCAGGATTAGAATCTTTTTTAATTCTTCCAATGCAATTTTTCTGTCTTTTGATTTTTCTATAAGAGATGCACGATTGAAGATTTCCTTTTCAACTCTAACAAAGCGAATTATTTTTTCTGAAATTTTTCTTATGTCAAAATACAATGGGCTTGACATTATTAAAAAATGCTTTCTGTTTTCCTTTAATTCTGCGACTAATTTTCTCAATTCTTTATCACTCTCGGAAATTTCTATTTTTTTTATTGTCTGCTTGTATAATCTTATGTTTGTTTCTATTGCTTCCAGAAGATGTTCAAAATATTCGAGCTTTTTCCTAAAAATTAAATCTTTTCTGCTATGCTCTGTTCCAATTTTGTGACTAACTCTTGGGCTTATCAATGCTCCGACTAAAATACCAATAAGCATAATTATTGCAGTTAAGTTTGAGAGCAAATCAATCATATTTCAAGATGATAATTGGGATTTTTAAGGATTGTGGGGAAGGAAAAAATATTAAACTAAAGTTTTAATTAAAGGAACTATCCCGATAAATATTGTAGCTAAACCAAGAATTATTGTTAATATAAGTTCTATCCAAAAGTTACGATTAGTAGACTTTTCCGCTTTTTCTATTTCCTTATTAAGTCTTTCAAGGCTTCTTCTTAATTTGATAGTCATAGCCATCTGATAATTATCTGCGTGTTTTTCATTTTTACCCAAAGAAAGAGCCATTATTTCTCTATCGGGATTGTTAATTAACTCATCTGCATTTTTTAATAATATTTCATTAATTTTTTCTTCCATCTCCTACATCCTTATCTTCTTTCCGAACTTCTTTGCGAATTTCATCATTTGCTTTTGGCTCATACCTTGCGACATATCCATTCCTGATGCTCCTGATTTTACAATTTCATTCAGAAGTTTGTATTGCTTTAACAAAGAACGAACATCGCTTGTGGGAACTCCTGCTCCTTTTGCAATTCTTGCCATTCTTGAAGTTTGCTTTTCAAGAAGTTCAGGATTTTCTTTTTCTTCTTTTGTCATTGATTTAACAATATGCTCCCATCTTGCAACTTTTGCTTCTTGATTTTCCAATGCCCCCTCTGGAATTTTTGCATTCATATTTGAGAATCCGGGAATCATTGATTTTATTTTATCAAAACCCCCTAGAGAATTCATTGATTTAACTTGCTCTATAACATCATCCAAAGTCAGTTTGCCATCTTCAAGATTCTTTTGGATTTTCTTTTGATTTTTTTCTTCTGTAACTGATTTAATTTTTTCCATTAAAGTTTCCAAATCGCCCATTCCTAAAAGACGGGATAAGAAAGATTTAGGATTAAATTCTTCAATGTCATTTATCTTTTCCCCATTAGTAATAAAATAAACCGGGGCTTTTGTTTCTGCACATGCTGTTAATGCACCTCCTCCTTTTGCAGTTGAATCCATTCTAGTAATTATGACTCCTGAAACATTGACTGCATCTTTAAATTGCGATGCTTGAGTTTTTGCAGCTTGCCCAATATCAGAGGGAATAACAAGAATGGAGTTTGTAGGCTTTGCTTCTTTTGTGATTGCTTTTATTTCTTTAATCAATTCATCATCCAAAGTGTGCCTTCCTGCTGTATCTATTAAAACCAAATCATAATCTTTCAATTTCTTTTCATATTTTTTCCAAAGTTTAATTGCATTTTTTTCTTCAGCATCAATAAAGTAATTTAATTTATTTTTCTCTGCTAATTGCTGTAATTGTTCTGAAGCTGCAGGACGATGAACATCCAATCCTATAAGTGCAATCTTGAATCCTCTCTTTGCATAATAATTCCCTAACTTTGCAATTGTTGTTGTTTTCCCGCTTCCATACAAGCCCAGAAGCATAACCACATTGTGCTTTTCTGTTAATTTCAATTGTTTGTATTCCCCAAGAATCCCTAAAAGTTCATCGTGAAGGATTTTAATCAAATGCTCTTTCTTTTCAATTCCTTTGATTCTTTCATCAAGTGCAGATTTTTTTATTTTATCAGATAATTCTTTTACCAAAGCAACATTAACATCTGCTTCAATCAATGCTCTTTGCAATTCACGAACAATAGAATCCACTAAATCCTTATCAAGAAAAATAGCATTCGCTATCCTATCTGTTGCTTTTCTGATTACTTCTCCAAGTTTTTCTAACATGTTTTTAAAAGGAAAGAAGGAGTTATTAAATTTTGGGTTTGGTGTATAAGAAAGATTTATATAGCTGTTATAACCAATTATATAATGGAAAAGACGACTATCCAAGTAAATACACAAACTTTGGAGAGATTAAAATCATTAAGGGTTATGGGCAGACAGTCTTATGATGATTTATTAAATAATCTTCTTGATAATATGGAAGAAGAAACCTTAAGTTCAGAAGAAATAGAAGAAATACAAGTTGGTTTGAGGAATATTAAAGAAGGTAAAGTAAAACCTATTGAGCAAATAGCCAAAGAATTGGGAATAACTCTAAAATAAAATGTTTTCAATTCAAATTGAAAAAAACGCAGAAAATTTTCTTAAAAAATTAAATAAAAAAGATGCAGAGATAATCTTAAAAAAAATTTATTCTATCCGTGAAGATCCTTTTCGATTTATTAAACGGCTTCAAGGGGAAAAATTATGGAGATTAAGAATTGGAGATTATCGAGCGATTGTGGATGTTGTTCTTTCTGGAAACAGAATTATTGTAGTAAGAATTGGAAAAAGGTGTAATGTTTATTCCTAGCTTACTTGTACTTTTTCTCTGCTTGTTTTAAGAATTTATCAAACTTGCCTTCTTTTATTTTCCTTTTTGCTTCTTCAATTAATTTTGTGAGAAAGTAAAGATTATGATAAGTTGCTAGTTTTTTTCCTGTTGGTTCATCGTTTATTAATTGATACCTTATGAAAGCTCTTGAATAATTCTTGCAGACAAAGCAACTGCATTTTTTGTCAATTGGTTTTTTATCATATTTGTATTTTTCATTTGTTACTTTTAATTTTCCTTGGGAGGTGAATAAAGTTCCGTGCCGTGCGTTTTGTGTTGGCATTCGTGAATCAAAAATATCAACACCCATAGAAATCCCTTTTAATATTTCAAGAGGAGTTCCAATTCCCATAAGATAAATTGGCTTGTTTTCTGGAAGAAGTTCTTTTACCCTTTTTACAATTTTAAATTCTTCTTCAATAGTTTCGCCCATTCCAAATCCGCCTATGGAATATCCATCAAAATCTAATTTCAATAATTCAGCTACAGATTTTTCCCTCAAATCTTCATAAATTCCTCCCTGATTTATTCCAAATAAAAGCTGTCTTTTATTTTTGGGAAATTTTTTCCAGATTTTATCATGATGAACTTTGCATTTCTTTGCCCACATTGAAGTTTTTTCCACCGCATCTCCAATTTCTTTTTTTGAATGTTCATACATAGGCATTGAATCCAGACACATTGCAACATCACTGTTTATATCTGCTTGAATTTCCATATCTTTTTCTGGAGTAATAAATAATTTTTCTCCGTTGATTGGGTTTCTGAAAAAAATCCCATTATCATTTGAGTTTATGTAAATCTGCTTTGAATACATTTGAAATCCTCCGCAATCTGTAAAGTTGATTCCTTTGAAATTCATGAAATTTCCAATTCCTCCAAATTTTTTTATTATTTTAGAACCCTCTCGCAAGTAAGAAATAAATGCATTTGAGATAACTGCTTGTGCTCCCATTTCTGTAATTTCCTCTGAAGTTAATCCTTTGGTTACTCCGCGAGTTGCAACAGGCATAAAGAATGGAGTTTCTGCTTTCCCTTTTTTTGTTTCTAAAATTCCAATTCTTGCATTTGTTTTTTTATCTTTATGAATAATTTCGAAAGCCATAAAATAAGTTAAAAGGAGAGATATATAAAAGTTGAGATTAATCTTGCTTAATTACTTCTGCAACATAAGAAAAATATCTGATTGGAGTAGTTAGAGAGAACATTAATTCTGCTTCTTCCCATCCTTTTTTCTCATAGTAACTCCCCGTTATCTCTCCTTTTCTAATTAGATCTCTCGTTTGTTTATCTTCTATTCTCATTGTTGTCCTTGCTTGGTTCAAAATGCTTCTTAATCCATTTAACATAAAAGAAATATTTTTTTTATTCTTATAAGCTTTATGTATCAAAAGTAAATAAGTTACAATCCTAGTTTTTCAATAAATTTCTCTTTGCTGAAAGGTTCTATCTTTTCATATTCCTGTCCTGTTCCCAAATAGAAAATTGGTTTTTTTGTTACATATCCGACACTTAAAGCTGTTCCGCCTTTTTCATCAATATCTGCCTTGGTTAAAACAATTCCGTCAATGCCGATTATTTCATCGAAACTTCTTACTTGTTCAATAGCATCATTTCCTGTTATTGATTCTCCAACAAATATTTTTTTATCTGGTTTGCAAACTTTCACAATTTTTTCCATTTCTCTTAAAAGATTTTTCTGTGTGTGCATTCTTCCTGCGGTATCGATTAGAACGCAATTTATGAAATTCTTTTTTGCATATTGTATTGCATCAAATCCAACACTTGCGGGGTCTGCTCCGTAATCATGTGCTATAACTTTAACTCCAATTTTTTCTCCGTGTGTTTTAAGCTGTTCTATTGATGCTGCTCTAAATGTATCTCCTGCTGCAAGAACACAAGAGATTTTTTTTCTTTTCAAATGCTCTGCAATTTTTGCAATGGTTGTTGTTTTTCCGCTTCCATTTATCCCGCAGAATAAAATAATATATGGCTCTTTTTTATCTCCAAGGATATTTTTCTCTTTTATTTCTTCAATTAAGTCTGGAGGGGAAATTAAAATCTCGCGGATAATATCACTGAACGCATTTTTTATTGCGAATTCAATTTCTTTTTTCAAAAATTCCTGCCCTACAATTTTTTCTTTCAAAGCTTTGACAATTTTTTCTGCAACTTCCAAGGCAACATTGTTTTCAAGCAAAAGCATCTCCAATTCTTCGCTATAAATTTCAAATTCTTTTTCAGAAATTTTTACCTTGTTTATTCCTGATGTTACTCTTTGAAAAAAAGATTTGCTTCCTGGCTTGTTCTTTTCTTCTTCGAGTTCTTCCACTTTTTCTTCAAGTTTTTCTAAATCTGGCTCGTAGCTTTTTGTTCCAATATTAAATTTTGTAGGCAATTCAATTTCTTTACTTTTTTCTTTCTCTTTTTTCTTTCCGGATTTCTTTTCTTTCTTTAATTCTTTCTTAACTTCTTTTGCTATCTCTTTCTCTGATTTTTCCTTTACTTTTTTTTCCTTTGCCTTTTCTTCTTTTTTCTTGCTCTTGGGAGTTTCAGCTGCTTCTGAATGTTTAACGAGATTTTTAGTCCAATTTTGAAGCTTTTCTTTTAATTTTCCAAACATTGAGAACCTCCTGCGGGTTCTTCACAGTTCCAGCATCCCAACTGGAAGTTGAAATTATTTATCATAAAGTTAAGAATTGTGGGAGATTTATAACATTTTCTAAGGTAACTAAATTTTTATAAAGAAGTTTATGCTCTGAAAAATATGAAAAAGAGGATTAAGTTAAGGTAAAGAATGAAGTTAAAATCAAATATTTTTCGTTCATTTGCTAAACAGGAGTTTATCCAATGAAGGGAATTCTTGTGGTTGTTGATGGAATGGGAGATTTGCCTAACAAACAATTAGGAGATAAGACGCCGTTGGAAGTTGCTAATATGCCAAATGCGAATTTTCTTGCGAGCAGAGGAGAAATGGGGTATATGTATTCTGTTAAGCCTGGTTTTATTCCTGAATCTGATGAAGCAATTGTTTCTATTTTTGGAAATGAATTAATTTCAAGCACAAGAGGGCAACTTGAAGCGAGGGGAACAGATTTAAAACTTGTTAGGGGGGATTTAGCATTGAGAGCAAATTTCGGGACAATTGATTCGCTTAAGGAAGGAAATATAATTGATAGAAGAGCTGGAAGAAATTTGAGCACTCAAGAAGCAGAAACCCTTGCTAAAGCATTGAATAAAAATATCAAACTTCCTGTTCCGTTTATTTTTAAGACTACAGTGGGGCATAGGGGAGTTTTAATTTTGAAGGGGGGTTTCTCTGATAATATTTCTGGGAATGATAATACTTATTCAATGGGAAAGACAACAATTTCTGGGAAAATTTCTTCATGCAAGTCTTTAGATGAAGAAGACAATTCGCAATATACTGCGAGAATGGTGAATGAATTTTTAGAAAAATCTTTTGAAGTTTTAGACAAGCATCCTGTTAATGAAATGAGAAAGAAAAAGGGTTTGTTGCCTGCTAATTTCCTTTTGGTTAGGGGGGCAGGAATTGAAAGCCCTAAATTGAAAATGTATAAGAAATGGGTTTCTGCTGCTTATATGCCCTTGGAAATTGGATTTTCGAGAGTTTGCGGAATGAAAACTTATTCTTTTGATTATCCCAAATTAAAAAAACTCGATGTTTATGAGAATCTTTATGAAGGACTTGCAAAAGCGTGCAAATTTTCAATCTGGGTTTTGAGAAAAAATAAGAAAAAATTTGATTATGCTTATATTCATATTAAAGAAACAGATTTGCCTGGACACGATGGAAAACCTCTTGAGAAAAAGCAAATGCTCGAATATATTGATAAAACTCTTTTTAATTTCTTGAGAAAATTTGCTCCTCCAAATAAAATAAAAGTTTTGATTACTGCGGATCATTCCACTCCATGCAAAGATAAAGCTCATTCTGCTGATGCGGTTCCAGTTTTATTCTATAACAATTCAATTCCCAAAGAAAAGAAATTCAATGAAAATGAAGCAAGAAAAGGAACTCTTGGCAGAATTAATGGGAAAGAATTATTAGCAAAAATAGGATTTTTGAAATAGATTTTATTGTATACAACAATTCTTAAAAGTCGAATTGTACTCTTTTTTATATGATTACTTACAACGATATCTATGAAGCGCTAAGACACCTCCGGTTTCTTGTGCATCAACTTCCCCCTAAGATACTGTTTAGGACTAATTCCGACACCATTCCTTTGCATCAACTTCCCACTAAGATACTGCTCAAGGCTGATGATGCTTCAATAATTAATATAAATCATTCCCCTTTTCAATCAAAATGATAACTTACAATGATATCTATGAAGCATCTAAGAAAGAAAGATACTCTGAACAATTGCAGCCGATTCCGAAGAATTTTGTTAGCGAAGTTGCTTCTTACTTAAAAGAAAAAAGAGAGATGGCATCGAAAGATAATGATGTTTTTTCTGATGTGATTATGAAAACAAAGAAACAGCTGGAGAATGCAATAACCTTGTTTAAGGAACTTATTCTTAGAAGAAAAAAGAAAATTCTTAATTTGGTTTTGATTGCATCTGAAACAGGAATTTCAAAACAGGATTTTGAAAATATGTTTGCTTTTGAGAAAGTCTTATTTGAAGAGTTTATGAAATCAATAGATAATTCTGATAAAATTTTGAACGGAATGCTTAATGGAAGTTCTATTGAACAAAAAAATGAACTTGTTGTTTTCAAAGAATTTGTTGAAGAGTTCATTGGGTTAGGCGGAGAGAAAATGGGTCCTTTTGAAAAAGGGCAAATTGCAAATCTTCCAAAAGAAATTACAAGAATTCTTGTTGATGGTGGAAAATGTGATTTTGTTGAGGAATAATTAAAATGAAAGGAATTAATCACCTCTTTATTTCCATTTTTATTTCCATTTTTATCTTTTTATCTAAAGTTTTTTCTTCTATATCCTCAGAAATCTTATTTGTGGGTTTGTTCTTTTTTATTTTAGGTTCTTTATTGCCTGATTCAGATAGTAAAGATAATGGTTCTTTAATCTACGTTTTTGTACCAATTTCTTTAAGAAAAAGTTATAGGAAACAAAGCGAATGGGAAAAATTTTCTAAGTTTCTCCTTTTTATCTTTGGGATTATTATCTGCCCTATCGCTTTTATCACTCATAAACTTGAAAAACTTTTAATAATTTATACAAAAAGACCTCAAGGACATAAACAATCTCTGCACACTATTTTTGGAATTTTTATGACTTCTTTATTCTGGTCTTTAGTTTTTTATTTAATCATAAAAATTAGTTTAGGGAATATTAATTTTGCCACTTTTTTCTTCTGGTTTTTTTGTCTTTTTATCTCCCAACTGTTGCATCTTATAGAAGATTTAATCGTTGAGAAAAAAGGATGGAAAATTTCTTGGAAAGGTAAAAGCCTGTAAGGGGATTTTACCTGCACCCGCAAAAATTGCAATCAATATTTTCAGCATTTTTGCAAACACTTGCCCTTGACAAAAATTATTCTAATTTAAACGGGATAGAATCCAAATCAATATTTACAATATTGAAAGCCTGTAAGGGGATTTGGACCCCTGACCCCCTGCTTACAGGGCAGGTGCTCTACCACTGAGCTATACAGGCATTTAATCTATAGCGAATTAATGCATTTTAAGCATTTCTACCATCATAGTTTCTTTTCTAAAGAAACCTGTGAGCTATACAGGCACTCTGTGCCAAAAACACTTTCATGTTTTATAGGCATTAAAATATTTAGAATTATATGGTTTAAAAGATTTCTTATTGGATGTTATTCTTATTTTTCTTTGCTTTCCAGAATTCTGATTTCGCAAAGAGCGAGAGGATAAATTTTTTTTAATCTTAAACTTAAAACTTTTTGCACTGTTCCTTTTAATACGTCATCAAATAAAGGTTCTGATTCTTTTTCTTTAACATAATTAATTAATTCTTCTCTCATCTTTTTTCTTAGTTCTCCTCTTATTGCTCTTGAAACTTTTCTTCTTGTAACAAGAATTGGTTTTATTCTCAAATTAGCATTTTTGCATTCGGTAGGGAAAGAATCTTCAACATAGTTTGTTCCTTTTCTTATCATTCTTCTTAAAAAGTAAGGCATTAATTCTATTTTTTTTGGAACAGTTGTTGCGATGTCATTTTCAACTTTAACTTTCAAAGTTAACATTACACTTTTTCCACGAAGAGCTCTTGTTAAATCGTGCTTCAAAAATCTTCCACTTAATTCTGAAAGTTCGTAAGCTTGCATTTGAGTTTGCTTTCCTATCAAAGGAATTTCAACATCAAAAAATTTCTTTTTTCTTTTTTCTTGTGCCATTGCTAAGACACCTCCAGTTTCTTTAATTCGCAATCTTGCTTACTTATCTCTGTCCTTACTTCCGCAAAATTGTTCAGCATCAACTTCTCACTAAGATTGTTTTTATTAATTATCATTCTTGTACCACCTTGCTTGCTCTATGTCCTCTTTTTTGGTATTTAGATTTTCCGCATACAGAACAAGTGTACATAAAGTTTGTTTTTTTATTTGTTTTAGTTTTTCTCTTGAATTTTGATACTGCGGGTTTACTTCCCCATTTTCCTTTGTTTCCTATTCCTCTGCCTAATCCTCTTAGTTTTGCTCTTGAAATGCTTCCTCTAGTAAGTGTTCCTCTCTTCCCTCCTGTACCTACTATCTTTATTTTCTGCTCTGTCTTCTGTTTACAATAAGGGCAAAATCTTTTTGTCGTTTTAGGTATTTTCATAAAGATGAAGAGAAAAATGGGTTTATAAAATTTAGCAAAGTGGGTTCTTTTGAAAATGGGGTTCTTTGAGGGAAGAAAGAACCTACACTGGTAGAAATGAGGAAGAGGCTTCTCTGGGAAAGAACCTACACTGGTAGAAATGAGGAAGAGGTTTCTTTGAGGAAGAAAGCAAATTAGGAAAATTTCCATTCTTTCGTCGAGGAACAAACGAAAGAACCTACACCTGTAGAAAGAGGGAAGTGGGTTTATTCTTATTTTTGTCCTAATTTTATGGAAGTTATATTTTTCACTAAATCTATAATTTCTGTGGGAATTAAGGACTTGTTTGAGAAAGTCCTCCAAAATATCCAAGCGACGATTAAAATAATTAGAATAATTATTATCGGATTGATTTTTGATTTATTTCTTTTTTTAAAATTATAACCGCATTTAATACAATAAGCGTCGTCTATTTCATTTGTAGTTCCGCATTTCGGGCAGAATTTTTTATTCCCTCTTTTTGCCATAATAATCCATGATTTCTTAATTTATAAATTTTTTATTCTATGAAAAATCTAAAAACTTTCAGTTTGATAAATGGCCCTGCTACTCGAGCCCGCACTCGTTGCTTTTAAAAAAATCTGGCACTCGTGCAAACTTTCGGAATCGAAGTCAGGAAAAATCTAAATTAGTTTTTGTTAAGATGCTTCAATAATAAATCAAACTTTCAGTTTGATAAATGGCCCTGCGAAGAATCGAACTCCGGTCTCATCCACGTCAAAGATGCGTCTTAGCCATTGGACTACAAGGCCATAATAATTGATGCCCGATGTGTTTAAAAGTTTTTTCAATATCTGCCATATATATTTTCCCGTCGGAAGAATCTAAGATAAGTTCGTGAGAATATTAATTTTCCAATAAGGTTTATATATATAATTTCCATTATTTTCGTTATGCATAAAAAGAGGGAGATGGATTGGAAATCTTGGTTTTATTTTTCTAAATATCCAAGAGGGCAAGTTACAATTTTTATCATCATTGGAATAGTTATCGTCGCTGCTGTTGCAGTTTTTTTAATCTTTCGAGATAATTTGACTGGAGGAAATATTCCTGCAAGCATTGAACCAGCTTACAATACTTTTTTGTCCTGTTTGGAAGATAAAACAAAAATTGGAATTGATGTTTTAGAAAGCCAAGGAGGTTATATTTATCTCCCCGAATTTGAATCAGGAAATGATTATATGCCTTTTTCTTCACAATTAGATTTTTTAGGAAATCCAATTCCTTATTGGTATTATGTTTCTGGGAATAATATTCAGAAAGAGCAGATTCCTTCGCTTAATGAATTAGAAAATGATTTGGAGAGATTTGTCGAAGAGAAAATAATAGAATGTAATTTTGACAGTTATTACGAGCAAGGGTTTGAAATAAATCAAGCAGAACCGAGTGCAAATGTGAAAATAAATAATGATAATGTAAATATTTTATTAAGAATGGATATGGAAATAACTTTTGGAGAAGATAATACTCTTATTCAAACTCATGAAGCAAATATAAAATCTAATTTGGGCACTTTATATAATTCAGCGAAAAAAGTTTATGAGCAGGAAAAAAGAGAATTATTCTTGGAGAATTATGGAATTGATGTACTAAGGCTTTATGCCCCGGTTGATGGTGTTGAATTAACTTGCAGTCCAAAAGTTTGGAATGCAGATGAGATTTTTGAAGATTTAAAAATTGCAATTGAAACAAATACTCTTGCAATTCATAATGAAAAACCTTCAACAAAAGACGAAGAATATTTCTTTTTTGAAGGAATTGATGAAGAAGTTAGATTTGTCAATTCTCAAAATTGGAAAAGCAGTTTTGAAGTTTTGCCTTCTGATGATAATATTTTAATTGCGACTCCTATTGGCAATCAAGCAGGTTTGGGAATTTTAGGATTTTGCTATGTGTCATATCATTTTGTTTACAATGTTAAATATCCTGTTTTAATTCAAATTTCCAAAGGAGAAGAAACTTTCCAATTCCCTTTTGCAGTAGTTATCCAAGGAAATAAACCTAGAGTTCCTTTAAATTCAAGTGTATCAATAGGAGTTTCCAATTTGTGCCCCAATAAAAATACGATTACAACAATTCAAACTTACGATAGCAATTTTAATTCTGTTGATTCAAGAATTTCTTATGAATGCTTTGGAGAAAGTTGCAGTATTGGGCAAACTTCTGGGGGAAAACTTACAACTGAATTTCCTCAATGTGCTAATGGGTTTGTTGTTGCAAATGCAGAGGGATTTCAAGAGACAAGATATCAATATTCCACAATTCAAGAAGGAGGAGTTAGCATAGTAATGAAAAAACTCTATGAGACAAATGTGAATTTGGAAATTGACAATGCAGATTACAACGGAGAGGCTATAATTTATTTTAATTCTGAAGACGATTCAAAAGTAGTTTCTTATCCTGCACAGAAAACAGTTAGGCTTAGCGAGGGAGATTATGAAATTTCTGTTTATGTTTATAAAAAATCCTCAATCAAATTTCCTGAATCAACTACGCAAGAGTGTGTTTCAACTATTCGCCCAGGGATAGCAGGAATTTTTGGGATTACTGAAAAGAAATGCTTTGATGTAAAGATTCCTGCACAGACAGTATCCAATGTCCTTGCAGGAGGGGGAGTGCAAAATTATTATATCCTTGAAAACGATTTGAAAAATTCAAATACTCTTAAAATAAATGCTGAAGGACTTGCAACTCCAACTACAATTGAGCAAGTTCAAAATAATTATATTTTGTTTGAAGAAAAAACTTTGGAGGTAAATTTTGAATGAACAAAAGAAATTTTAATTTAATTTTGATGATTGGAGTCTTAATTTTGCTTTTGAACTTGATTCCTGCTTATAGAAGTTCGAATGCACAAACCACTTCATTAAGTTCAACTTCAGCCTCAACAGACATTAGCTGTGATAATCAAGGAAGTGATTTTTTAATTCAGATTGCTCCGTTAGGTTGCACTCCTGCAGTTGTCAGAAGTGATTTATTAGAAGAAAATAATGTTAAGGTGTATTGCCAACTTGGGGCAACTCAGATAAATCCTTTGATTGATGTTAAGGCAATTGATACAGTTTCTTTTTCAGGAAAATATTCCCCTCAAATTTCAGGAATTGGATTTCATCAAGCAAAATCTGCACTCGGAGTTAATGATAATTTGAATACTCCTGTTTTGAGCAATATTGGCTATGTCGTTATTGAATTAAAAAAACAAACAAATTCTTCAGCAATGCCGAATTCTGTTTCTGGTGAACTTACTGCACAAATAAAATATGATATCAAAGAGGCTTATGGAATTGGAAATGCATTATTCTATCTCTCTGAATTTTCTGAAGAAGATTGGGAAGTTAAGAAATCACAATATAGTTTTTGGGAAGGAAAAGGATTTGTTCGTGCAGATTTAATTACAAATACTCAAGCAGATATTTCTGTTTATACTAATTCTGGATTATTGTCAAGTATTCAATTAAAGCAAGAGGAAACTTCAGATACAATTTATATGCCCGGATTTGATTGTGATGCGGGTTTTAAATTAAAATTACAAAGCTTGGAAAATCCAGACACCAGAGCAAGATTAAAAATAAATGCAGAAGTTGTTGAAGTTGCGAAGGGGGAAAAATTCTTAGACAATAAATGTTCTGTTGCGGATTTGAAAACTACAGGATTAATTCAGCAAGTAAATGTAAAATGCAATGAAGATGATAAAGTAAAAGTTTTCAGCTTGTCATTTAGCCCAAAGTTAATTTTGAATATTGATGGGACAGAGAATGAATTTGGGGTAGGAGATAAACTCTATGAATCTTCTGGCAAAAAAGTTTTCCTTGGTTATATTGGGACAACAGGCAATTCAAATGATAAAACAAAATTATTTGCTTATTTAGTTTCAATGCCTATTAATCACGGAGATTCTTTAAGTGAAGACGAGATTTCTTCAATAAATTCTGTGATTGGCGGTTTGATTAATGCGAAATCAACAACCTCTGGAATTGTTGAAGTCGGTTCTGATGCAATAAAAAAAGTCGCAGAATTATTCAACTTATTATCAAGACGTGTTGCAATAGGGGAAAAATATTCAAGATTGAATTATGGAGATAAGAATAATTTTGAAGGTGCTGAAGTTTTAATCACTGATTTTGGTGAGCCAAAAAATAAGGATTTGTCTGAAAAATCCACAGAGAATTATAAAAATGCAATGAATGATTATGAAAAAATTACTGATGGTTTTTCTTCTGAATCTTATTCTTATGCTACTGAAGGATTTTCTTCTGAATCTTATTTTACTGGAACTACCTATGGGGAAGAAGCATTGTATAAGGAAATTGAATTAGCAAATCAAGCAGAACAAAGAAGAACTGCCTTGGAATTGTGCGAAGAGTTTGAACAAAATTATCCTAATTCGAAAAAAGATTTTGAAAAATATTGCAACAAATACAAACTTTCAAATGAAGATACAAATAGCGTTTTTGTAACAATTAAGAAAGAGATTAAGCAAATTTCTTTTGAAGGAATTTACGAACCGGGTTTTGATGATTATGGTGCAACGATTCTTGTAACTTCTCCAACAGGAACAGAAAATGTTGAATTGGATAAAAATGAAGTATTTTATTTGAATAAAGAGGGAACAGATTATATCCGGCTTAATTCTTTGACAGAGGATTCTTCACAAGTTTTAATTATTGCTTCCTCAAAATCAAAAGTTATTAATTTAAACAAAGATGTTTCTTTTTCTTTTGGAGGATATTCTTTTACTTTGTCAGATATTAATTTGGAAAAAACTGCGAAAGTTTCTGTTACTCCAAATATAAATAATGCTGGGACAACTGCGAATTTTAATTTTAATATTGAAATTGAAAAAAGGGCAATTCAATTAGCCCCTGAAAAAATAAGAGATGCAATTGATTTTGTAGATGGAAGCATAAAGAAATTTGAAGAAGTTTCTAATGTTTTGGGAGGAGTTACACAAACTTTGAAAACTGCCTGTGTGGCTACAGGAGCAGGATTAATAGTCAAGAATTTTATTTCAAATGCAGGGGGGGAAGGAATTGCAAGAACTTATTTAATGAGGGGAACAAATAGTTGGACAGATAAATGCACAACTATGGTTTCAAAGGGAGATTACTCCTCTTTGGATGATTGCTTTAACAAAAATGCAAATTTAATTGATTCAGATGTTGCTAATTTAACTAGAATAATCTCTGAGCAGAACTCAAAAATTAAAATTTTAGAAGAAAGTGTTTCGACAACTAAATTTTTGGCAGAACAAGTTGTTGATACTGATGCATTTATGGGAAAATATTCTTCGCAGGTGAATTCTTATCTAAAAACAAGTTCTGGGTTTACAAGTTCTCTTAATGAAATAAATAAAGAAAATATAATGACCATTTTATCCAAAGGATATGAGGATAAAATTTATTCAATAGAACAATTAAGAAATGTTGAACTTTACACAAAGATTTTGGATGATTCAACTTCAAGTGCTGAATTAAAAGAAATTGCTAAATCAAGATTGCATTCCACCTTGAAAGATATTGAAATAAATTCTGGAAATTTTGTTAAGATAAATCAATTATCTGAATCTTCTGGGATTAATCCTGAGCAAATTGGCTGGTTAGAAGGAGAAAATGTTAAATCAATTCCTTATAAGGGACTAACTTTGGAAGAAGTTGGGTTATGCACTGCTGGTTTGTGTCTTGGAGGGGAAGATTCTAATACTCCAGTTTATATTGCTCAGCATTCTGATGGAAATACTTATTTATTTATTTTAGATGATTCTGCTGGAACTTCCAAGCTTCCAATTTTAAAAAGAGAAGATAATCAATTTTTAATTTACAATTATAATACTATGATTCCTGTTTTAAATCCTGAGAAAGAGTTGACAAATATTTATTTTGAAAAATATGATTCTGCAACTTATAAAAATAAATACCAAAATGCTGAACTTAATTATTATGAGACAGAACCCTACAAAGGACTTCCTGCTCTTGTTCCTTTTGATACAGATAACGGATGGTATGCTTCGATAAAACAGACACTTGGTGTTGGGGCTAATATTGCTTCTTATGATGCTTCTGCTAGAGTTACAAGTTTTTATTTATGCAATGTTGGGAAAAACGGAATTGAAGAAAATATTGGTGGAGATGATAAATGTGAAATGATTAATACTGGAACAGGACAGCCATATAATCAATTTCCTGGATTAAGTGAAACAGATGCAAGAAAATATGTTACTTGTGCAATTAATGCAATTGAGCAAGCTTCGAAATTGTATTCTTCTGGAGTTTCTGGAAAAGTTAAAATTTCAACTTCTTGCGGAAGCGTTAGCGTAGAGGTTGGAAGTCCTGCTGTTGATATTCCTCAATTCCAATGCCAAGATTTTATGTCTCCTAAAGAATGCTTGTTATTATTCAATTTATGTGATCCTGTAATTTGCCCTCCAAGCAGATGCAACTTAGGAGGAACTTATGAAGTTAGAGATGTTATTCAATCAGGAGTATTAGGGAGCATTACTTTGTGCCTTCCAAATGCTAAAGAAGGAATTATTATGCCTGTTTGCATTACAGGAGTCAAGGCTGGAATCGATGGGCTTTTGTCTATTCAAAAAGCATTTAGAGATTGTTTGCAGGAAAGTTTAGATACAGGAAATACTGTTGGAGTTTGTGACGAATTATTTAGCATAGGCATTTGTGATTTAATCTGGAAAGAAACTATTCCTTTAACAAGAATGATATTGCCAAAGATTATAGAAACTCTTTCTGGGCAAAATGTCAGAGGGGGAGGAGAATATCTTGGAATTGAAAATGCATTTTCTGTTGCTGAGGATTCAGTTGGTTACTTTGCAAATTATTATGGAGCAGGTTCTGTTCAAGCATTTATTTCAAGAACCACAACAGAATTCGGAACTGAAATTTGCAGAAATTCTATTTCAGCTACACTTCCAAATGGAGGGGAATTAATTGACTTATTAACAAAACCAGATTCTCCTGTTCAATTCCACGGAAGATTTGACCAATCTTCTCTTAGTGATGCAACTGTTCCGCCTACTTCACATTATAAAGTATTTTACCATATCTATGCTGGAGAGGATGCTGGTGCTTATTACAATGTTTATTTGAAAGGACTTCCGGGAAGTTCATATTATCAAGATACTGCTCAAAGTATCTCAATTGCATCAGGTTATGTTGGAGTTGGAGATTATGCTTCTGAGACAATTGATAAAATTGCAATATCAGGATACAAAGAATTATGCATTAAGGTTAATGAGCAAGAAGAGTGTGGGTTCAAAGAAGTTTCAACTTCTTTTGCTCTTGATTATGTTACAGATAAATATGTAAGCAGTCAAGCAGAGAAAACCAATATTGAAACAGAGTCATCTTGTGTTTCTGGAACTGCAAATTTATATGGGGTATTATTAAATTTAAATCCTCAAGCTGCTGCAGAGTCTTTGATTAATCCTGCAATTTACAACAATGGGATAATTAGAATCTGTGCTACAAATAATCCTGGACAAGGAACAGACCCTTATATTGAAACAGAAAATGCACGATGGGTTGATGTCGGATATTGTGGAAATGAAAATATGAGATGCTGGATTGATAAAGATAGTGTGAAAAATACAATTGAAATTACTCCTGTTGAAGAGGACACATTAGATTCTCTTTCTAAAACTTATTCAGATATTTTAACAAATGAAGGACATTACTTAACAGATTCTCAATTTTATTCTGCAGTTAAAGAGATAAACGATAAAACAAATCCTTCTGAAAAAATAGATTTGGTTAACAAAATTATTGAGAATGTTTTCTTAAATAGTCAAAAAGCTAATTTGCACTTATTGAGAGGAGATGCTTATGCTGATTTGCTTGGAATTTTCTTAAGTGAAAAGAAAGAAGAATTAGGATATAACTTACTTGCAGATGTGAATAAGCAAACCTTACCTGAAACTTCAGGAGCAAATGAGGATACTCAAACTTCAGGAATAAATGCAAGAGGGAATGCTGGTGAAATTATTTTAAATACTGCGAAAGAATTCAGCGACGAGAAATGGGAAGAAAACAGAATGGGTACTGGATGTGAAGAGGATGAAGAATGTTATGATGATGTTTGTGCGAGATTTGTTCTTCGTGTTTTAATTAATTCAGATGTTAAAATTCCTGAAATTGCAGATCTTATGCAAAACAATGGAATTTTATCCTGGAGCGAATTGGAAAACATTGATAATTTAATTAAAGTACTTGATAATAATAAAAATTATTTTACAGAAATAAAAGATTTTTCTACACTTGAAAAAGGAGATATTGTTGTTTTTGGAGTTAAGAAGTGGATTTTTAATTTAGGGGGAGATAAAACACAGCATGTTACAATTTTCAACAATTATCATTCAACAAATAAAAATTCTATTCAAGTCTATGGAGAACCTGGATTTGAAAATGCTAAAGGAACTTCTGCTCAGCTCCAGACTCTTTCTATTACCTCTGATACTTGGTATGTTTACAAAGCATATAGATATGCGGAAAAATCTGGAACTACTTCGACTACCTCTAAAACAATTGGTTCTGAAGATGCTGCTACTGGGATAGTCTATGATACCAATGGAAATGCATATACCCCTTCTGCAACAGGAGACATTTACATTAATACTCGTGGAGAAAAGTATACCCGAGATGGTGATGAACTTATTCTTTCGAGTTAATTCTAAACCTTTTTATATTAATAATTAATTAAATTGTTATGCGGGATTGCCGGAGTGGTCAAACGGGGCAGCCTTAGGAGCTGTCGGCTTAGTGCCTACAAAGGTTCGAATCCTTTATCCCGCATAGCGACGACACCTACGCGGTTTCTTCCGCACGAATTTCCCTTTGAAATACTGCTCAAGGCTGATACCTCACTTAGTGTGTCAAACAAGTTTGACATCTCTTTGAAACTCAAAAATAGGCTTTAGAATTATTAAATAAGATTAATCTTTTTTCTTTTCTTTTTCTTTTATTTTATCTTCAAGTTTTAATTTTTCAATTAATTCCTTGTAACGATTTCTGATTGTAACTTCTGTAATTCCTGCGATATCTGCAACTTCTCTTTGTGTTTTTTTCTCGTCATTCATTAAAGCAGCGACATAAAGTGCGGCAGCGGCAATTCCTGCTGGGCCTCTTCCAGAAGTTAATTCCACTTTCTCTGCATTTCTTAAAACACTTAATGCATCATTTTGAGTTCTTGGAGAGAGTTTCAAAACAGAAGAAAATCTTGAAATATAATCTTTTGGAGAACTCTGCTTTACCTTAATTCCTAATTTTCTAATTATAAATCTGTATGTTCTTCCAATTTCTTTTCTTTCTACATCAGAAGCTGTTGCCATCTCATCTAAAGTTCTTGGGATGTTGTAACTTCTGCAAGCAGCATATAAGCAAGCTGTTATTACTGATTCCATGCTTCTTCCTCTTACCATTCCTCTTTGCAAAACATAATTGTAAATTCTCGAAGATTCATCTCTAACTACATTTGGAAGATTTAAGTAAGAAGCTATGACTCTTAATTCAGCCATTGCTAATCTTAAATTTCTTTCAATAGAAGTCGAAACTCTTTCTTGCCATTTTTTTAATCTTAAGAATTTTCTTGTTTGTCCAGGTTCAAGTTTGTAAATATCTGAGATTTCTCCGACATTAGTTGTTAAACCCTTGTCGAATTTTTGCATGCTTATTGGTGCTCCGCCTCTTCCCTTTTTTTCATCCTTGTCAAATTTTCCTTGTAAATCTGCACCATTGTCAGTCATTTTTTCCTCGACGACAAGTCCACAATCATTGCAAATAACTTCTCCCAAATGGGAATCATAAGTAAGATTTATACTGCCACATTCAGGACATTTTTTTACAAAATTCATTTTGAGGTGTTATGAAGAGGTTCTTCGTATGATTTATAAATGTTTTCCTTATATAAACCTTTTTGTTTTTGTAGTTCTGCCTGAGAAGTAAAAATCTTTGGAGAAAAATATAAAAATACTTTAAATTGATATCTTAAAATGGAAGATTTCAACTCACAACAGGTTCAAGACGCAGTTTTTCAAATATTAGATAAAATGCCCGATATTGAACTTGCTCGAGAAGTTTGTTATTCTTCTTGCAATGAGACTAAATTTATTTATCAAATTTATCTAAATAGCCATCTAGAAAGAAAACAAAGTGTATCTAACCTAATCGATAAAGACCAAGAACTTCATGGAAGTTTGTTAGAGAGAGAATTATAAAATAAAATTATTTTGTCTTTTCTACAAGGATTCCGTTGATTATTCCATCTTTTGTTGGCTTGTTTGTTATTCTTACATTGCCTAATTCTGTTAAAACAATTGTTCCTTTTGTAATCACATTTTGCCTTGCTAAGAATTTGTTTGAGGGAGTTTCAATAACATTTTTTATTTCCAATTTTTTGCTCTTTCCTTTATCTTGCAAACTTACGAATTTTGCACTAACTAAGAATATTTTTTTAACTCCGCCCTTTCCTCTTTTAATTTTTCTTTTTTCATTTCCAAGTTTTACTATTTTTTTCTGTCCGACTTTGTCTGATATCTTTTTCTTTCTATTTCGAATGTATTTTCCGCCTGAAATTTTTCTTCCTTTATTCATTTTGTGACTTTTACCAAAAATTTATTTTTAAGTTTATTCATAATAAGATTTTTGATTTTTTGTTTAAATATCTTTCTGTTACATTGGCTTTGTAAATTAAGTCCTATTTTGGACTGACTTTATTTACAAAAATTAATCTTTTTCTAAAGCATCTATATTATTCTTAAAAGAATCTATTAATTCTTGAGTAAACCATTCAGGAGCCCATTTACTGGGTTTAGCTTCGAACAACCTCATTTTAGTATCATTGTGTTTTTGCCCATTTTTTCCTAAACTATTAAGCCAAAATTTATGTGTTTCTCTAACACTTTTTGCTACAATTTTAGCCGGAACTATATAATATTCCCAAAGTTTCTTATTTTCTTTTAATGTTACAAAAGCATAAAAATAATCTAAATTCCTTTCTTCATTCCCATCTTTTTCTGATAACCTAAAAACATGATTATCATGCCATGCAGTTTTTACTTGTATCTTTATTGTTTTTCCATCAGGTCTTATAGAAATTATATCATAAGCTTCTGCACGACCTAAAGTAATTGTTGTTACATATCCTCTTGAAGATAAAATAGATGCAATAAAATATTCTCCTGCATTTCCTATATTATTGTTATCGGGTTTTCCTTCCTTCATCATTTTCCTTCACACCACTCACAAAATTTAGTTAGACATTCATGCATTAAGTTAAGAGAGGATAGGGAAAGTTTGAATGTCATTTTAACTAAAAAGAAATCTCCATCCCTTTAGGATGGAGTCTCCCCTAACAAGATTTTTATTTCTAAGATGATTATAAAAAAGAGGTTAGATACTAACCTCTTGAAAGCCACAATTAGTGGG
>Ga0172379_10001385_pt1 | contig 48404 bp, 74 predicted proteins | sample GrowelOW334metaG_FD_119756 | JGI IMG/M metagenome (GOLD analysis project Ga0172379, IMG submission 119756) | Groundwater microbial communities from an aquifer near a municipal landfill in Southern Ontario, Canada - Groundwater well OW334 metaG | ecosystem: Environmental > Aquatic > Deep...
CACCTGCGGCGGCTTTTCCCTGGTGCGGACCCTCAACGCCGTGGGCTCGTTCACCCTACGCCACGGCCTGGACCGTTCCCTGCTCGTTCCCGACCACCGCTTTCTGTTCAAGCGCGACAAGAGCCTGGAGCTCGTCGGCTTCCTGCGCCGGTGGCGCCTGGACGGAACCGGGATGACCTTGTCCGGGCCGGATCAGAACGTGCTGCTCAAGCGGCGCCTCGTCGCCTACTACGCCGGCACGACCCAGGCGCAGAAGAGCGCCGCGGCCGACGACCTGATCAAGGAGATCATCGCCGAGAACCTGGGCGCCTCGGCCACTGATACCGACCGCGATCTCACCGCGGCCGGCCTGACCGTGCAGGGGGATCTCTCCCAGGGGCCCACCGTCGACAAGTCTTTTGCCTACGCCAACGTGCTGCGCATTTTTCAGGAGGCGGCCGACGTGGCGCGCTCCAATGATAGCGAGATCTATTTCGCCGTCGTACCCACGTCGGACACGGACTTCCAATTCCGCACCTGGACCGGGCAGTGGGGCCGCGACCGCCGCGAGACGTTGACCCTCTCCGAAGAGATGGGCAACCTGACCGACGTCGTCGTCGAAGAAGACTACAGCAGCGAGGTGAACTTTGTCTACGCCGGCGGCCAGGGCGAGGAATCGGCGCGCGTCGTCGTCGAGGTCTGGGACCCGGCGCGCCTGGCCTACCCCTGGGGCCGCTGCGAGGCTTTTGCCGACGCGCGGCAGGCGACGACGACCGGCGAGGTCGAGGACGTGGGCCGGGCCGCGCTCCTAGAGGGCCGGCCACGGCTGAAATTTGCGGCCACGCTCCTCGATTGCGCCGGCGCGCGCTACGGGGTCGACTGGAACTTTGGCGAACGCGTGCGCGCCTCGGCCTACGACCAGGAATTTGATTGCCTGGTCCGCACGGTCAAGATCGACGTCGATGCCAAGGGCAACGAGACGATCACCGCCCGGCTGGAGTGCGATCTGCCCCTCGGGCAGGCCGTCCAGGTCAACGCCTGGTAGGAGAAAACTATGTCGGAAGAGATGCTGCGCCGCATGCAGGCGCTGGAGCGTGAGATCGAGCGACTAAAGGTGATCGAGATCCCGGCCGCTGGCGCGACCTGGACCTGGGGCGTGCCGTTGGACGGAACGGTCGGCCACGCCATGTGCTGGGACTACGATGGCGTGGACGGCACGGCGCGGACGATCATCGCCCATGGCACAGGAGATGTACTCTACCTGCTTGACGGCTTCTCGGCGGTGCGGGCCAGTGACGGTAATGTCGCGTTCAAGTATTCGATCAGCGGCGGCGTGGGAACGTTGGCTCCCGGGGGCTCGGCGGCGCTCTACAGCGCCGGCGGGGGCGCCAACGTGCTGACCCTGGCCGTCGCCGCCGACGGCTCGGTAACCGTGCAGCGCACGGCCGGGGCGCTGACGTACAAGGTGGCCTTGTTCCTGCTCTGGCTCTAGGGTGTCATGAGGAAAGCAATGCCGAACAAGGTGGGGATGGTGGTCGGTTACTATCCGGCGCAAATTGACTGGGTGCAGCTCTGCGCCCTACACGCCAATGGTCTGATTATCCTGGACGAGTACGACTTGCCCGGGGATTGGCTGCCCGGACACATCGTCGTCTATCGCGGCGGGAGCGACAAGAAACACGTTGTGCTCAACTGGAATCCGGCCGGGTATGCGCAATACCTCTACGCCTGGCATCGACAGAAGGGCAATCGCTTCTGCAACGACCTGCTCTGGCTCAACGAGCCGAACGTTCCTTTGGAATCCGGCTACAATGACCCATCCGAGGCGATTGCCCATACCGTGAATTGGGGGCTGGCCGGCGTGGAGGAGCTACGGCGTCTCTACCCCGGCAAGCGTTTGCACAGCCCGCCCCTTTCCCCTTCCCCCGAGTACGGCGACTGGCGCGCCTTGTACACGCAGATGCGCCCGCTCGTCGAGGCCTGCGACGTGCTGGACGTGCACGACTATTTGGACTGCGGCGTGGACCTGGAGTATCTACATAGTCTCTACCCCGACAAGCCGGTGATCGTTAGCGAGTGCGGGCGGCCCGGGCAAGGAATGGCGGAGTACGGGCGGCAGCTCGTGGACTACTGGCGGCATTTGCCTGGTTTTGTGGAGTTTGCCGCGCCGTTCATCTGGTGCGCCCCGGGCGACGATTGGCGCGACTGGCGGCTGCAGGGAACGGCGGCGGCGCGGGTGATCCTGGAGGCGGGGCTTTGAGAACTGCCCTCCTTGCCGGGCGGCTCAACTCATGGTATAGTGTATGGGCGGCGGGCTAGTCCGCCACGGGAACGAACAAGGGGATTTCCAGGACAAAGGGAATCCCGCTATTTTGTTCTGCTTTTGCTGAAGAAGCGGACAATTCAACCGGGCAGTTCACGGGGAACACTCCCGATAGGTGCCCCCAGGGTACGGCGCCACGCCATTCGATTTGCACGAGCAGGTGCAGCTGTTGCAGGGTGGTGCGCTTTTCCTGGGGCGTGAGCAAGTCGATACGCCGGCCGATCTCGTAGGCCAGGTCGTGCGCGCCCTGTAGCTGCCCGGTCGTCAGCGGGGCGGGCGGCGTGCGTTCCTCCAGCTCGTGCAGCTGCCGGCTGAGCTCGTCGATCTCTGCTTGCAAATGGGCCCGCCGGCGCAGGTACTCCGTGCGGCTAAGGCCGCCCTCCGGATCCAGGTACAGGTCGACCAGGTTGGTCATCCGCGCGGCCGCCTTTTCCTGCTGCCGGCGCAAACCAGCTTTTTCCGCCTCTTGCTCCTGGCCTTGCGCCCCGGCCTGCTGCTGCAGCTGCTGATAGCCCAGGAGGAGCGAATCCGGATCGAGTAAGAGGCTGCGCATCGCGGCCCACACGGGTTCCTCTACCCGCCGGGCCCCGATGTCCTTGTGCTTTCCTCCGCCATCGCGGTAGGCTCGCCAGCGCTTGCTGACCCGGCCCGAATACGCTTTCTTGCATTCCCAGCAGCGGACCATCCCGGACAGCAGGTAGAAGGCCCGTGGCTTGCGGCGGGAAAAGTGGCTGCATTCCTCGAGACGGACCTGGGCGGCCTGCCACAGGGCCCGGTCGACAAGCGGCGGCGTCGGGTAGGCGATCCACTCGTCGCGCGGGCGCAGCCGGCGATAGTTGGTGCGCGACTCCAGCGTCTGCATCTTGTTGTAGTAGCCCGTTCCGGCATAGGCCTCGTTTTGCAGGATGTGATAGACGGCCGTGCGATACCACGGCTTGAGCCGGCCGTCCTCGTCGCGGTGCTGCTGGTGGGTCGGGAGGCCTCGTTCGTTGAGCGCGCGGGTGATCTCATTCAGCGATTCCAGCCGGTGCACGTAGCGGTCAAAAATCTCGCGCACGACGCTGGCCTGCTCGGGCACGATTGCCAGCGCGTCGCCGACGTAGGCGTAGCCGTAGGCCGGCCGGCCGATCCCGGGCGGCGTGCCGCTCCGAGCCTTTTGCTTCTTTCCGGAGAGGGTCCGCTGCAAGGTCTTGGCCCGCTCGTATTCGGCGATCGAGGCGCGGATGTTTTCCTGCAGCCGCCCCTCGTCGTCTTTGCTGTAGGTCGCGGTCCAGTAATGGACCTCCAGGCCGTAGCCTTCCATCTCCTCGCGAAAGAGCAGCTGCAGCACCAACGAGCGGGCAATCCGGTCCACGTCGCGGGCGACGAACACGTCAAAGGCGCCTTGTTCGGCCAGGGCCCGCACGCGGTTCAGCCCCGGGCGGTCCAACGTCTTGGACCATTCGTCCGGGTCGGTGATTTCGGCGACGACGATCAGGCCGTGCTGGGCGCAGTACTCGCGGGCCTCGTGGAGCTGGCCGTCGATGCTGTAACTCGTGTGCTTTTCTTCCCTACGCGGGTCGGGACTCTTCCGGGCATAGATCAGCGCACGCATCTTCCACCTTCCTTTCGGGGTCAATGGCCAGGATCATGGTATAGATAGCGGCCAACGCGCGAGCGAATTCAGCCTCATTATAGTCGCTTTGGGGCTCCACTTCAAGAGCCAGTTGCGGCGCGTGAGTTTCCATTTGCAGCAAATCCGCTCGTTTAGCCACGGAATTTCCTCCCGGCCTTGACGATCATCAGGCCGACGAACGTCACGATCAGCACCCCCGGTATTCCCCACTGTCCGTACAGCACCCACCCGGCGAAGGCAAGTAGTAGCGCCGCCGGTATCCACTGGCGCAGCATCCCCCTCGTTGACCGCCACGGATGCATCAGCCAATGATGCCAGGGGCAGAGAACGACCAGGTCGCCCGCGCGCTCGTGGCCCAGCCTTTCGTACGTCGCATGGTGAGCGTGCAACTTGCCCCGACGGTGACAACGTGAGCAGCGGTAGCCAGCGCGGGCGTAGGCTTCCTTTCGAGTGGCGTCCCAGTTGGAAGGAAGGTAGCGGCGGGTCACAAGTCCCCCTGTCGGCTTTTTATCCGCCGGACAATCCACCGGGCGAGGAATACGGGTATCTTTACCCGAAGTGGTACGCCGGGGTCAGATAGTAGCTCATCGGACAGGATAAGGAAATCGCGGACGGCTCTCATTTCTTGCCCTCTAGGGCAGGCGGAAGAAAACACCCGTCCTTGTTTTTGTCGTGCCGCCAATTCGCCAGCGGCCCTTGCCAGTGATTCCACATCATATCGTAGGCCTGGCGTTTCGATCCGCTTGAATTAATCATCTGCTCGGCGGCTGCAATGAATCCGTCGCAATAACCACGCCGGTACGCATCCTCTAGGTCGCTGGCAGTAATCTCGCGTGGCGCGTAAGCGTCAACCAGTGTGTTTATTTTCCATTCGTTCATCATTTCCCCCTATACCGTACGTCCACCTTTGGCTTATACTGCCCCTGCGCGTCGGAGCTGTCAACGGTGGCACTCGCGCCCCCCTCTCCGCTGTCATCATCAGGCGCGTGAAAGCGGCAACCGAACTCATCTTCCCGGTAGTAGATGTGACCGTTGTCGCGGATATCCCGCAGGAGTTCGTGCACAGTTGAGCAACGTATTGCTTTGGCGGGGAAGTATCGTATCCACTGGGCATCCATCACGGTGGGGTTTAAGCACTCCCCCCACGAGTTCACGGTTGATACCTTGAAGTTGAAATGCTTACACGTCTTGCAGGTTGGTAACATCTATTCCCCCTTCCCCCGCCATAAGGTGACGGCTTGCTCCAACGCATCGGCGCACCGCCGTACTTCCTTGCAGAGTACGGCAAGGTTTGAGCCGATGATGGCTAGCATGAACAGGATGGCAGTCACCAAGACAATCCAGGTGAACGACAATAACCCGCCCATTATTCCCCCTCCGCCCGTTCGACGGCGAGGTCGGTGTGGAGCTTCCCGATTTCTATTTGCGCAGCAGCAACGGCGGCATAAAGACGTTTTGCCAATTTGTGCCAGCGCCTAGACCACTTACGGGCATCCCGAACGCGAGCGCCAAGAGCGGCGCAGGTGGCTTCGGACAGGTCTCGCTGGCGTGTTATGCCCGCAACCCGATCAGCAATCGCGTCGATTATCTGGTTACGCTCTTCATGCATTCGCTTAAAGGCATAGAGCGCGCTTCGTCCGGCCTCGTTCTCGTGCGTAACGCTGTCCTGTAGCGTAATCAGGTCGCGCAACTGCTCTCGAATGTCGCTCACGGCTCACTCTCCTTGACTATCACGGGTAAATACTGCTGACGCCAGGGATAGAATGGCACCGTCGGCTCTGGCGTCCGGGACGGTCTCCGTGTGGGCATCGGATAAGCTGTACTCGGCACCGTCGGCAGCGGCGTCCCGGTCGGGCAGCACGGCGTCGGGCTAGGGAACCGCGTTGGCTTGCCCGTCGGACACGGGCGGGCGGCCACCGTCGGGGTCGGGGTCAGAGGCGGCATCGGCGGATGGGCGGATGCAACGAGTAGCGAACCGACGCATAATATGAGCGCCAATAGTGCCACCACCAGTATTTCCAAAGCCGTGAATGCGTCCAAGACGTGGTACATCGGCTTCTCCTTATTCACAATGAACACTCTCAAACTTGCAGACTTCCAGCGGAAACATCTCATCTTGTTGCACCCCGGCGGGCAGGGATGACAACCCAATCGATGTCCGCAGGGCGCGTAACTCGGCACAACGCGCCGGGTACATCTTCTCATCGCGAATCAGGTCGCACAGTTTGTGATTGACGCACCACACGCAGCCAACGCGGGCGCGGCCTCTGCCATAGGCAGGATGCGCCATAATCCCATAGTCGGCAAGGCCTTGAAACATCGCCTGTTTATCGAAGTCTAGCGCGGGCCGGTAGGCGGAGCGCCCCGAGCGCACAATGGGTGAAAAGTCGGGCAGTTCTGAACGCTTGCGGCTTTCATCCCGGCGCTGGCCTAGAATAATCAGCGCGTCGGGGGGCGTGCCGGTTGCCTCCAGATACCACTTGAAATTGTCGATCTTGACGGCGCGGCTCACCATGCACTTTCCGTGCATCGGCCACATTCCCCGGCGGCGTACCATTTCATCGAAGCTATAGCCGTCCCGCTTTTCTACCTCCGCCTTGACGCCGGTTGCCCGCTCGATATAGTGCAGATATTCGGGCGTGTCGGGCGGCTCGTTGCCCGTATCGGCCATAATCGCGCGGATAGGCTTGCCGGTTTCCAGCGCCCACAGCAGACACCACGTTGAATCCACTCCGGCGCTGTAACTGACAATGACCTGGCTGAAATAGGACAGTACCTCGCGGTCGCGGTCGGTTATGGCAATCACCGCGCCACCTCCAGCAACAACGATGCGGCCAGGATGCCGGCGGGTAGACAGGCCAGGAGGAGGAGGGAGAGAAGGAAGAAGCGGCGGGTCATCGTAGCGCCTCCTTGATTTGTGCCACTACCGCCGGCACCATCTCCGGCGTGGCGCGGAATACCCGCCAGCCCAGCAGCGCGGCAGAGTTGTACTTTTCACAGTCCTTGGCATACCCGGCGGCGCGGTTGTGACGACCGCCTCCTTGGAGCCACGTCCCGCCCTCCACTTCGAGCGCGACCTTGCCGTGAGCAGGCCAGGCGAAATCAAAAAGCCAGCGGCGTACCGGATGAAAGCGATACTCGGCTTCCGGTTGCGGTAGGCCCATTTGAGCGCAGAGCATCGGCACGAGGTAGTTATTGGGCATCGCCCACCTTCCTCTCGTACTTCTCCAGCAGCTCAATCACGCCGATAACGTCGTTCTTGCAGCATCCCCAGTTTCCGCCCGCCAGTGACCAGCACAAACTAGTGAGCCCAGCGGCCTCGATGCGCGGATCGTCGCGTAGGATGTAGGCGGCGAGGCTGGGGTCAGTGTCCAGCAGGAAGCGGGCCTCGACAACCACGTCTCTAGGCATCGCTTCCCCCTGTCACAAAACGAGATGTTTCTAAGTTGAACATCTTGCGGTCCCTGAACTCTTCTTTCTTGCCAATGTTGAAATCCTGAACGGCGGCGTAATAACCGACCACCCTGGCCATTACGAGGCAAGGAACCTTGACCTCGCCCTGTTCCAATCCCTCGGAAGATGTAGCAATCTCACTATTCAATGTAACATTGTCCATTTATGCCACCTCACATCTAAGTTCTAAGTCTAAGAAAGTTGCCGCAAACTCACGCTTTTGCCGTTTCCGCCCGGTTGCTTGACATATAACCGTCGTCCCATTGCGCGTTGAACTCCTCTACCGCCTCTTCCTCTGGCAGCGCCAGCCGCCCCTTGCTTTTCGGCTTTCTGTCAACCACGAGGCCCATCAAAACGAGGATCCCCCGGCGGCTATCTAAGGCATAGTCGAAAAGCTCGCGGCTGAAATGCCCCGACGCCACCAGCGCCTCTTCCGTCAGGCCATAGCGATAACAACCGCGTAGCAGTTGCTCCAGGTCCGTTTTCGTCGTGTCGGGGCGCGGCGCATTTTGGCGGTTGCCGTGAATCACCAGTGGCTCGGGGCGGCCTGTGCCGATCACGCCGTCGCCGTCCAAGTCCCGGTTGAGCTGGCGCTCCAAGATAGCAATCTGTACATCCTTCTCTTCCTCGCTCATACAGGCGACGTTGGCCAGGGCGACGCGGACATTGCGGCGGTCTATGGCCGCGTCAACGGCCTCCCAGCCCAGATACCCGGTTGCCCCCAGGAATCCGGCGCAAGCGCAGACTAGAAGCCAACGCAGAGCGCCGGATGTCCACGGGTCAAAGATGATTGGCACGAGTAGACCGGTGATACAGAGGCAGGCGACGGTGACAAACCAGCGCCCGACGATTCCCGATGCGCCCGGGATTCCCGGCAATTCCCGCAGAGCCTTATTGACTAGCCGTTTTTCTTCCATGTTATCCCCTCGTGGCCAGGATGAAGGCCACGGCAGAGACCAGGGCCAGGGTGCCGACCAGTATGAACAGGAACCAGAACAAGAGTGAGACTAACCGTTTATCGCTCATTGTGGCCCCCTCGTGTCCCAGCCGATGACATAGCCCGACAGCAGGGAAAGCGGCACCAGGGAAAGAAAGGGCGAGGCGTAGACGGCCGCGATAACGGATAGCGGCAGCGCGATAAGCGCCAGTAGAAAGATACGGAAACGCATTTGTCGTGTCATCTCTCCAACCTCATCCCGTTCGCCCTCGCAAACCTCGCCAGCGCTTCCAACTCATCCTTCTCCGCCACCTCGGCAATGGTACGGAGCATCAGTTGCAAATCCTCGTGCGACCACACGGCGCGTTCGCGGATGACATCGGCGGTGGCCAGTAGCAGCTTGCTGCCCGGTAGGTGGCGGCAGAAGAGGTCATAGGAAGCGAAGAGTTCGGAGGCCATCCAGGTTGTTTGCATCTACATTCCCCCTGCTTCCCATAGCAGCTTTTGACCAGTCGGATGCGTATCAACTCGTGGCCGGGAAGCGCGTGACCATCCCCCGCCCTTCGTCTCGTAGAGCACTTCCCACCCAGCGGCTATCAGGCTCGTTCCCTTTTCACTTTTCAGCGTGTAAGTAATTACTCGCTTGTATCCCATCGCCCGCGCTGCCCGGAAAGCGGCGGCATAGAGCTTACTGGCAGCGTGCGGGGTGCCGTCAGTGCAACAGCGCGTTATCTCCGCCGTCCAGCCATTGTCAAGGTTACGACTCACCGGCCTGCCGACGGTGACAACGCCGACAATGCCAAATTCATCGGCCACACCAATGCAGAACTTACAGCCCCGCACAATGCCGTGGTGGCGGTGATGCTTTTTGATAAAGGCGTTAGCTTCCCTGAAGGTGATGGGAACAAGTTCTAGCATCAGCGTTTACGCCCCTGATCCAGTTCGTCTAATATCGCCACCACTAGAACCATAAAAGCCCCGAGGATTAACTGTAGCCAACAGGTTGTTTGTGCGTCCATCAGTCCCCCCTCTTGCAGCTTTTACTATGCCCCGCCCACGCTTGCCGGTTGCGCGCTACAAAGCCGCACTTGCAGCGGCGCGGGTAGATGCTGCCGGCTACAACCGGCTTTTTCTCGGCTGCAACCGGATGCGCCTTTTGTGCAACGGGCGGTTGCTGTGGCTGCGCAGCGCGGGCAGTGGCCAGCGTTACTAGCGCCAGGACGGTTGCAAGATGCACCAGGCTGGCCCAGGCCCATTGCAGGCCGCCGCTCAGGATGCTGGCCAGTTGCACGCCCTGCACCTTGGTCATCAGCACGGGTACAACGATGCACGCGCCTACAAGCGTTTGCACACCGGCGGCTGCAAGCGGTACATACCACAGCACGAGCTTGCGACGCTTGGCTGCAAAGGATACCTTGAAGCCGATGTAGGCGGCCAACTCGTAGCAGAAGCCGAACACCAGGCCGGTGATGGGCGTCGCCGGCACGTTCCAGCCGAATAGTTGCAGGTCGGGCTCGGCAAACTGAAACGCCAGGGAAAAACGCACGACGGGCACAATCAGCAACGCCAGGACGATAAGCTCGAACCAGTCCACCGGGCCGAGTAGTTGGCGAGCATCGTCTAGAAAGCGGCGTAGGTGAGTCATCTCCCCAACTCCTTTAGCTGGTTAGTTACCGTGTTGCGGTGGACATGCAAAAACTCCGCAATCTCTCCGACCTTGTAGCCATCGGCGCGCATCTTTAGGATCAGCATCTGCCCCAGGCTGAGACAGCGGATCGCATCGCGGCGGTCGATCCAGTCCACGAGGTCGCGCTCGAAGGGATTGCTAAAGGTGTGCATTGGCTAGGCCTCCAGCGCCAGCGCCTCTTGCGGTAGCAGGTCAAACAGTGTCATCTGCTTCCGTTCCGTGACCAGTCGCAGATTCTTGACCGCAATCTCAAAGTAGCTCGGCTTTAGCTCGATGCCAACGAAACGACGCCCCAGGCGGCGGGCCACATAACCCTCGCTGCCGATGCCCATAAACGGGCTGAGGATCATCTCCCCAGGATTCGAGTACAACTTGACGCAGCGCTCGATTGTGCCAAGCTGGAGCGGGCAAATATGCTTTTCGTCGTCAGCGGCGCGGGCGGTAGAATACTGGAGCGTGTCCGTTTCCTGGATGCCAATCCAGATCCCGTGCGCCCATTCGATCCAGGTCTCGTTGTCCATTTCCCCGTTCTGTACCGGCGTAACCGGCACGGCATTATCGCCCGGCTTCTTGAAGATGAGCACTTGGTCAATCAGGGCCGGGCGGCTATCGCTGCTGTCCTTGGCCAGTTGGACAAATAGCAGTCCTTTGCTTTTCGTGCGGATGGCCTGCGCCTGGGGATTCTTTTGCACAAAGGCGCGTCCGGTAAATACCCAGCCCTCTTTCTCATAGGCGCGGATGACCTCGCCGGGAAAGTCCTTGATGCCAATGTAGCCGTCCCGCTGTGACATAGCCGGGATGTCGGAGGTGTGGACGCAGGTCAAGCGGCCCGGTTTTGTCACGCGCAGTACCTCGCGGATGATAAAGGCGTAGTGATTGAAAAACTGCCCCCAGCCGCAGTTATTGCCCAGGTCGTGGTCGCTGGCGCTGTAGGTGTACAGGTCGGCAAAGGGTGGGCTGTAGACGCTCAGGTCAACGCTGTTTTCTTCCAGCTCCTTCAGCCGCAAGCAGGAATCCCCAAGCAGTGCGGTAAACCCGTTGCCCGTAACAGTGTCCTCTTGGTATTCTTCCTCAACGTTGCTCTCGCCCATGATCTCCTCCTTCTCATAGTCCTTCATCGCTTCCAGCAGGCCGGCGCGCAAGTGCTGATTCAGGTTGTCTTTCCGCTGGATATTGTGCCAGATCTCTTCTTCCACGTCAGCCAGGAGTGTGTGCACGTCAACCGGGAATTCCTGCCGATAGCGGTATTCGCGGCGGATGCACTGATAATAGGCCTCCCAGCTATCGGACAGGCCAAAGAAGGCCATGTGGTGGGCATTCTGAAAGTTCATACCGAATCCGCCGATACGCGGCTTTGTAATCAGAACGCGGTATTTGCCGTCCTGGAAATCCTCAAAGGCCTGCGCCTTGAATTCGGGAGAGTCGGCGCCTGCCACCTCAATGGCCTGGGGGAGTAGGCTCGCCAGCATCCGGCTTTCCGCTTCCAGTCCACACCAGATAATCCATTGGCCCTCGCCTTTTTCCAGCAGGTCCAGGAGTACGGCTACCTTGTTTTCAGCCGTTCCCCGCCGTACCGTGTGCCGATCCGCTACGCCGTGCATATGCGTGAAGAATAGTTCGCCCTCGGGGATGTAATCGGTCGGTACAAAGTGCGGCGTAATGGTCAACTCGGGCAGGATAAAGCCGTCGTCGTCGTAGTCCAGGTCGGACGGCTTGACAATGGTCATGGCCCACGTGGCCAGCCAGCGGTAGAAAGGCTTTTCCGCGTGATGCTTCAGCCGCCATTCCTGCCCGCCCTTGTTGCTGCCCTTGCGGCGGAAGAAGCGCCCGTCAGCGTCCTGGAGTTGGTGCTCCTTGTTGGCATTGATAAAGAAGCGGGCCAGCATCTCGGCGCGGGTACAGATGCCCAGGAATTCGGCGTGGTTGCCCAGTTCAATGTGGTCATTCGGCGCGGGTGTGGCCGTGCAGCAGAGGCGGTACGGCGTCTCGGAAAACATCTCCGTCAGCCGCTTGCGGGTCTTGCCGTCCAGACCTTTGAGGATGCTGCTTTCGTCCAGCACCACCGCGCCAAAGTCGGCGGCGTTGAAATTGTCGAGCATCTCATAATTTGTGATAAACAGGTTGCCGTCGTCGGGGAGGTCGATCCCACTGCGAACGTACCGCACCTTTATCCCGAGGTCATTGGCCATCCGCGCCGTCTGCCGCGCCACGGAAAGCGGGGCCACGATCAGGGTCCGCTTGCCCATCAGCCGCGCCCATTCCAGTTGTATGTACGTTTTCCCCAGGCCGGTATCCGCAAAGATGGCCGCGCGGCCCTTACCGCAGGCCCAGCGGACCATATCCCGCTGGAATTGAAACAGCGCCGGGTGAATATCGGCGTCCTGTACCTTGATGCCAGCCGCAGGAACGATAGCTAACTTTGCCGCTAGAAACTCATCGTAGTTCATTTGCTTTCCTTTCCTTCCACCGGCAGCAGTTCCTCCGGCCTGAAATACATTTCGTAGTCATTCTGCCCCACGTGTACCTTGACGCGATGTTGGCCCAGGATGCAGGAATCAGCGCCCAGGTCTTCGGCGAAGAGGCCGCGGAAGATAGAGTCCGGCTCGCGAGGGGCCAGTACAACGGTGGTCACGGCTTGCCTCCTATCCGCCCAGCAGCCGCACGCAACTCGTACTCATCAGCCTGCAACTGGGCAACGCGGGTCGTCGTCGATGTTCCGCCGGCCAGGGCCAACGCGACGACGTGACAGGCGCCGGCGGCGCGCAGCAGGACCTGGGGATCGATGGTCAGATGGCGGACGTCGACGCCGTTCGCCGTCATCTCCACGGTGGCGGGCGCGCCACAGATCGGGCAGTTTCGAGGCTCAACGGGTGTCATCGGCTAGCTCTCCCTGGCGCCGGCGAGTGCGCCCGCGCGCCGGCGCTGATAGTTCGCGGCCGAGAGGCGGCGGCTGAGTTCTTTGCGGCAGTTGGGCCCGCAGATCGTCGCGTTTTTCGACATGTCCGCCGGGATCGGCGCGTCGCAGACGACGCAGTGGCGAGCCGTTTCGCGCTCGCGGACTTGCAGACAGGGGTAGCAGAGCGATCCCCCGCCGTTACCGTCGACCTTGTACAGGTGGGCGGCCGTCTTGCCGCAGACCGGGCACGTGCCGGCGCCCGTTTCCCGGCCGGCCAGGCGCTTGCTCAATCCGTTGACGTAGCCGGGATCGCGGGCCAACTCTTGGCGGCTGCGATAGGCCGCGTAGTCACGGCGGGCGGTTTCCCGGCGCGTGTCTGCCCCGAGGTCGACCGCAGCCACAGCCGGCCCGCTGTCTTCCCCTCCGCCAGGAAGCGGTACTGCCGCGCCGTCGGATACGGCACTTCCGCGATGATCTTCCGGCTGCGGATCGTCTCCAGGTCCTCGGGGCTCGCACAGTCCGCTATGACGACGGGAATAACCCGTGTACCATTCAGAGAAAGGTAGCCCGTCCTCCCCAGATCCGCGCAACTCGGCGTCGCGATCGGCGTCAGTCCCGGCGGGATCGTCACGTGTTGGTTGGCCGCAATCTGCCGCCAATCCCAATTCTCCGCGTAGTAAACCACGGTCCCGGTTGAGAGCGGTAAAGCGCTGAGCAAGGCTAAAAGGTAGATCCACATCGGCGGCTCCTTTCGCAGGGCCGGCCAGGTGAAGCACCAGGTCGACCAGTTTCCGGTTCGTTTCCAGCAGGTCCAGAAAAGCCTTGGCTTCTGTTGCGCTCATCGTGTCCCCTTTCGCCGCTCTTGCCGCGGCTTTGCTACACTTGGTTTTCCAACTCCGGCAACCTTGCAGTCTTCCCGTTGCGGCTTGTTGCGGTCTTTGCGCTGTTCGACCATTTGCCGCCTGAGCTGCTCGATGACGTCGCGAATCGGTACAAAGTCGGCCATGGTTTACTCCTGAAAGAGAAAACGGGGGCCGTCGAAAAAGATCGTGCCCTGGCCCAGCGGGCCGTTGCGGTTCTTGCCCACCTTCCAGTGGACGATGCGATAGCCGGCCTCTTCTACCCAGTGGCCCTCCTTGTCCTTCTCGCTCCACAGGAAGATCACCGCGTGGGCGTCCTGCTCGTACTGGCCCGACTCGCGCAGGTTTTCCAGCTCCGGCTCGCCGTTCTCGGTCTTGCCGCGGTTGAGCTGCGAGATCCCCAGGACCGGGATCTCCAGGTCGCGCGCCAGTTTCTTTAGCGCCTTGGAGATGCGCGTGTTGATCTCGACCAGGCTGCGCCCGTCCTCCTCGATGATCTGCACATAGTCGACGATCAGGAGATCGAGCCGCTCGGCCGCTAACCGGGCCATGCACTCCAGCCGCAGGGCGGCCAGGTCGGCCGAGGTGTCCAGGTAGGAAACCGACCCGGGCCAGTCCTCGACCTCGGCCAGGACCTGCGCCACCAGCGCCTTTTTGTTGGGCCCCAGGTCGCGCAGGTTGCAGGCCTCGCCCCACGATAGTCCGGCCAGCCGGCAGAGCCGCCGCCGGCCCAGGTCCTCGGCCAGCGTCTCCAGGGAAGTAAAGAGCACGTGGCGGCCGGCCATGGCGTTGGCGTCGGCGATGCACTCGCCGGCCGAGGTCTTGCCGATCGAGGGGCGGGCGGCCAAGAGCAGCAGGGCGCCCGGCCGCATCATCACGACCTCATCCCACACCGGCAGCCCCTCGCGCACTTCGCTTTCGCCGTCGGGGCCATCGACGGTGTAGCGATAGCCGAACGTCGGCAGGCAGACCGGGTTGCTCGATCGCATCTCGTCCAAGAGCGTCCCGGCTACCTCGGCCGACGACTTGGCCGCGAGCAGCTCAGCGCTTTCGGCGGCCTGGCTGAGGATCTCCATCGCCGCGGCGAAGGGGTCGGGCACCTGGTCGGGGTCGGCCGCCGCCAGCGGGCCGATCTGCGCCACGGCCGAGACGAAGCGGCGCAACCGCGCTTCCCGCTGCACGATGCCGACGTAATACTCGACATGCACGGCGGTGGGGACCGCCTCGCTCAGCCCGGAAAGGTAATCCATCCCGCCCACGTGCTCCAGCTGCTCGCGCTTGTCCAGCTCCGCCCCCACCGTGACCAGGTCGGGCGGGACGCGGCGGTCGTAACAGGCGCGCGCGGCGGCGTAGATCAGGCCGTGCACGTCGCGGTAAAAGTCGGTCGCTTTGAGGAGAGGCGCGACGGCGATAATGGCGTCGCGGTGCTGGAGGATCGCCCCCAGGACGGCCCGCTCGGCCTCAATGTTGTAGTAGGTCAGCTTTCTATCCGGTTGCTGCGGCATGGATCGGCTCCTTTCTCTGGGCGGCCAGGGCCTGCGCCCGGGCCTTCGTGGCCTCGTCGACGTGGGGCTCGGTTCCGTTACCGTTTTTCTTTCCATCCCCGGCCCTACCCTCCAGAGTGGCCCGGATGTAGCTCATGCTACACTTCTTGCCGCTCACGGCCTGATCGGTAGCTATTTTGACCTCGTCGAGTGGCCACAGGAAGAGGAGGGATAGAAACGCCACGACATCATCGGTGGACAGGCGTTTCCCGTGGTCCAGGTTACGGGCAAATTTCGGCAAATATTCTACCAGGACAGTCAGGGCCGCGGGGGTAGGTGGGTATTCCGTTACTGCCGCTTCGATGTGTTCGGATTCGACGTAGCTGGAGAATATCATCCCGGCTGACTCGCAGGCCTGGTAAACGATTTGCAGCGCCGTCGCGGCTACATAGCCTTCACCTTCTACTTCGCCTTCACCTTCGCATTCACCTTCAACTTCACATTCAACTTCGTTACTAGGTAGGGGCAAGGTAGGCGCTACGTAGGCGCTAGGTAGGGGCGGGGTAGCAACTGCGAAGCCACCAGGATGCGACCAGTTAGAGGTCTGGATAGCATTCCCCAGGCCGTGATAGCGGACGCGGTCAGTCCACCCCTCCGGCGCGGGCAGCTTGGACGGCGCGGCCCATGAGGTGCGGTGTTGGTACTGCCACCACTTGGTGATCTGGATGCAGCCCTCGTAGAGTAGGATCATCTCTTGCTCAGCCATCTCTGCCAACAGGTCAGGGATATCGGCCCTGGTGATTTCGTCGACGTTGGGACAGACGCCCCACTTCAGCGCCTGGGCGTCGGCCTGCAAGCGGCCCTGATCGTCGGCGGCCGCCAGCAGCATGGGCCAGAGCACTTTGGCTTTGAGAGAAAGGCGCCCGAAAGAGAGTGATTGTCCCAGTGGCTCGATCATCCTACTCATAGTGTTTTATCCCCGTACACGTGTGCGCTATACATCCGGCTCGGCGACCGGCTCGATCCGGATGCGGATCCACTTGCCCTTGTAGGCGTCCAGGACCTGTTTCAGGTTCACCGTCTCGGAGAGGATATAGCCGCCTTCCCCGTCCTCCTGGAGCAGCCCGGTCGCGTCGAACTTGTAGGCATTCAGGAGGTACTGGCGAAAATCGCGGATGCTCAGCTCGCGGTCGGCGGCGACTGCTACTTCCTTCCAGGCCGCGCGGGGATCCGGGCAGATCAGCACGGCCTCGCGGAAGAAGCTCCACTCCAGCTCCTCGGCCAGCTCGCGGTGCTCGCGCGTGAACCACTCGGCGACCTGGGCGTGCTGGCGGACGTAGGACTCGCTGCGCCGGCACTGGGAGGCCACGTAGCGAAGCGTGCCGGCCACGGCGCGGCGGCCGTCGCGAGCGGAGAGCCGGCGCTCGGAGGCGATGACCTCGGCCTGGCGCTTCACCTGCAGCGCAATGTCCCCTCGCCGCCAGTGGGTGCCGGCCTCGGTTTGATCTTCGCTGATGAGGAGGCTAATGACTTCCTCTAAACTGTCAGGATCAAGAAGAACGTTTTTATTGTCGCTCATTGTTGTCACACCTCTTGCTCATCGCCAGGCAGCTCCAGAGCACGAGGCCGATGGCAATCCCGGCCAGTAGCCCACCGATGCAGGCGAAGACAGTGGCGGTCATCGGCCCACCACCCCGGCGATCACGAACTGATGCTCCAGCACGATGGTCAGGTAGAGCAGCAGGAGGCCCATCAGGAAGAAGAAAACAACGATCCCCTTTGACATCGCCTTTGTCCTTTCTGTTTAATCCCCGGGCCCTGCCGGCCTCCCGAGCCCGGGGCGTTTTTTCCTTCGCGGCTCTGCTGCCGCGTCGGTTCCCCCTCGGGGCCAGCGGGGAAGTTACCTTTGTCACGTCTGCCGGTATACGACACCCGGCAAAGTGGCGGGGGGCGGTTACGATCCGCCGATCTCTGGCGTATGAGGCCAGCGTGTTAGCCACTACACTACCCCGCGATGTTGCCGGTTACGTTTCCGGCGTAGCAGGTGCGCGCTTCCTGCTACCGTGCGGTTGCCGTGGGCCTGTAGCCCACGCGGCCCGGCTCCTCCCGCCGCAAGTCCTACCATGTCGTTCTTGGCACGGGCCAGCTTGTGGAACTATTCAGCAGCGCGGCGGCGGGATTATGACCAGGCCCGTTGACCAGGGTACCCGCCGGTGTGGATTGCTTGCAGCCCTTCACCGGAGCCGCGCTTACTGCCATCAGTTGTTAAAGGTGCTGTGTACTACTTGCCTTATCTGCTGTAGCAAGTTACCTTCAGGTCGTCGGCCAGCACGTACACGGCGCAATGGTTGTTACCGGCGCTCCACCAGGCGCACCGCTCGCTGAGGCACAGGAGACTGTCGTCGTCGTTGTTCGGCCGTACCAGGGGGCAGCGCTTCGGCCTGGGCAACGCGGGCCTCTCTGGCTCTTCGCTCTTTTCCTTTTCCTGGCAGCTATAGCCCAGGTGGACGACCTCTTGCGGATCGGTCAGGAGCAGCCCGAGAGCGACCAGGTTGGGCACATCCTGCCAGCACGGCTCACCGCAGAGGTGACAGGGCAGCGCCACCTGTAGGGTCACCCGGCCCTCACCGCCGCGCGGCCGGTGTACGCGAAAACGCAGGCCGTCGATCATGATCGCGTCGTCCGGATCGATCTGGTCCAGCCGCGGGTCGTCCGCGGGGATCTCCAGCACGCGCGGGGCCAGCTCGTGGATGTAGCGGCGGTAGACCTCGACCTCGCGTAGCAGACGCTCGTTCTCCGCCACGGCGAGGTATGCCTGGTGTTCAATCAATGCCTTCTGCGCTTCTTCTTGGATAGTCACGTTCTCCTCCTCTAGTCCTCGTACTCCGGTGCCTTGACGTTGACGGATACCTTTTCCTCGAACTTGACGAAAGGCAGCGCGCCCGTTTTCTCGACCGCCCGAGCGTGCTTCGCCAAGAGCTTTTCGTTGAACGTCTCCGGGACCAGGATCCCCGGGATCTCGCCTGCGTGCGAGCGGGCGTAGGTGAGGGCCGCGGCCGGGTCGGTGATGCGGGCGACGCGGTCCACCCGGAAGCTGATGCCGGGGAGCAGGTGGCGATAGGTCGGGCTGCCGCTGTAGAGCAGGCGGGCCACGTCCTCGATGCGGGCGTCCAGCGTGCCGGCGATGGCCAGGGCCGCGCAGGACTCGTCGACGCGCTGCCGGAAGGTCTGCCACTCCACGGTGGCCTGCGCTGCCAGCTCGGCGGCGTGCGCCGCGGAAGCGGCCTGATCGGCGGCGGCGCGGGCCTCGCACCACTCCAGGTAGAGGTCGCCCAAGGCGATCTCAGGGTCGTTCGGGCAGGGCGGCGTCAGATCTAGCTCGAGCAGTTCCGTCGTTATCTCAGCCATTGGAGGCCTCCTCTTCCGGCGCTTCTTCCGTCGCGGCCGGCTCTTCCGCGGGGAAGAGGGGCTGCTGGCCGTTTTCGGTGTTGACGTACGCCAGCGTCTCGCGCACATACTGCGCGGACACCTCGTCCAAGGGGCCCTCGGGGGCCAGGCGGATGTTGAGCATCAACAACTGCCCGTTTCCCCATTGCTTCAAGCTGGCCACGCCCTGGGGGTGGACGATGTGCAGGAACTGGTGCCGCAGGTTGTCGATCGATTCGTCGGGCAGGTCCGGCCAGATTTCCCGGAAGAGGATGGCCGCCTTGGTGATCGGCCCCTTTTGCGGTGGCTCGTTTCCCGGCATGTCGGCGACGGCCTTCTCCAGGTCGGCCAACCAGGTGATCCGGGCCTCGTTGTGCCATTCGCAGCCGAGATCCCGGCAGTGGGCGATAAAGGCGTCCTGCTGTCCCTTGGCGATGATGTCGAGGAGGGAAACGGGCCCGAGCGTATCGAGGAAAGCTCGTTCGCTCTTGCCGTCGTTCGGCCATCCGGCGGCGCGGGCCTCGGCCAGGCCGGTCTGCCAGAGCACGCTGCAGGCGGCCTTTTGCTCTTCCGTGACTTCGGGGCGGGCAGGCTTTTCTTCCCGGGGCTCTTCCTGGGCGGCGGCAAAGCCCGGCTTTTCCTCGACGAATTCAGCCTCGATTATTTCCCGGGCCTGACGCTCCTGGTCGGCTGTGCTGGCGTCGACCCAGTCGGGCTCTTGTCGTGGGCCGTGGGTCTCGTCGAGCAGCCCGGCGATCTCGTTCTGGGCGGCCTCGATCTGCTGATTAACCCAGGTAACGACCGGCTCGATCTCGACCATGTGCTTGAGCTGGCGGGCCCGGCCGCCGTCTTCCAGCGGCATCGAGACCATCCGCGGCACCCGGCGCAGCGTGCAGCGCATGTAGTACAGCGGCCAGTCGCTGCCTTCGAGGCGCCTCTTTTCCTCGATGTCGGCGAGCTGCGCGCAGAGGCCCAAGTCGTCGTTCTTGGAGGTGGTGACCAGGGAGACGAGCCCGGGCAGGTTGGCCTGCAGCAGTTCCAGCACGATCACGTAGAGACGGCCCACCCACTTGCAGCCCGGATTCTTCTTGGTCCGCTTCTCGGGATGGCCGTAGTACGGGCACGGCTCCGGCTTGGCCGGCGGGGAGACGTGAAAGACGCCCTCGGCGTCGCGCCAGAGGCTCATCTCGACGCCGTCGCAGCGGTGGGTCAGCCCGCCGGCCGTCCATTCCTCACTGGTGGTCTGAAAGACCTCGGCGGTGGTGGGGAAGGGCAGGATCACGTTGAGGGCGGTCGGCTTGTCTCCATAGGCGGCCTTGAACGCGGCCATCACCTCGGGCCGGTCGCTCTCGAAGCGAAAGTACGGCAGCTCGGCGCCGGGGTAGCGGGCGATCGAACCGTCGTCACGCTTCTTTTCGCGCATCGGGCCGCCCTTGTGCAGCCGCCCGATCGTCGCCTGCATCGGGATCACGCTCTCGGAATCGGTGACGCCGCGAATGCCCCTCATCGTGCGGTTGGTTCGTGGCGTCCAAGTTGCGGTGGTCATTTTGTCGCTCCTTTCTTTCTCTCTCGGTCGGCCTCTCGTTCGACGATGAGCCGGCCCTTGTCGTGGATCGCCTCTAGCTTTTCCCGGGCCAACTGTAGCTCCAGTTTGGCCCGGGTGTCGGTGTTCGTGTGCGCCAGCCGGGCCAGGGCGAGGGTGACGTTCTCGCGGGCGGCGAAGGCCAGGCGGCAGATGTCGCTGGCGGTGTCAGTGTCCTTCCTCGGCCTGGCCACGGCGTACCTCCAGCTCGGCCGCGTCCGCCGCGGCCGTGAGTTTCCGGTCCAGCTCGTAGGAGCAAAGTGTGGCCGTGCCCAGAAGGAGGGCCACGATTACCAGGGTGGGGATGGCGGTGGCCAGGCCTTGCAGCGCCAGGGACAGCGAAGCGCAGAGCAGCAGCGTGGCCGTGCCCAGACTGTAGCGCATCAGGATGGACGTCCGCGGCCAGTAGTGCCGGACCAGCAGGTGCTGAACAAAGATGATCGGCGCTCCGGCGATGATGACCACGGCGACGGGAATCCAGGTCTGGGCTAGTAGTAAGACAATTCCGGTGTTATCCATGGCGATTCGTCCCTCGTAGTAGAATGGTGCTGACAACAGCACCTTACCAACTCAGCGATGAGCCAGCAGCCGCCCGGTGCGCGGGCTCCAGCGCTGGCCGCCGTAGCGACCGGGGCCGTTCGGGTTGACCAGCAGCCGGCTATCCCGCAGCTCCTGCCCGCAGGCGCAGAAGAAAAAAAGCAGCCTCTGGATGTTGTAGTGCGGATCGTCCAGGCCGAAGGTCAGCATCTTCTCGCCGCAGCTCGGGCAATTCCGGCGGCCGCGGCGCAGCTTCCAGGAGTGGCCGCCGGCGCAGACCGCGCAGCCGTCACGGTATTCCAGCTTCTGCCCACACTCCGGGCAGAGCACCGAGCTCGGCCGCTTGGCAGGAGCGGGAGGATCCTGCCGCGGCTGGGCCTGCGACTGGTGCGCCTGGCGCAGGGCGTCGAGCACGTCGCCGTATTCGGTACACGTGTACGGCGTGTTGTTATCGCACGGCCGGCCGAGCTTGCAGCGCAGGTCGATGACGCTCCAGTTGCGGCAGTAGGTGCGGCGGCGGTCTTCCATTAGCGTGCCTCCGCCTGACCCGAGGGCCAGATCACGAACAGCGGTGTCGCATCGATGATGCGCGCCGCAAGAAGGCGAGGGTCCCCGCCGGCAGCGCCCGGCGCGTCGCCGGCGGGGGTGACACTGGGAGAGAGAGGAGTCTCGCGCTCTTCGGGCGCGAGAGAGACGGCACCACGAACCTCGGCAGATACGTCGTACCGTCTCTCTCGCGTACAAGCAGGGTCGTCGGGTTCGAGCGGTATATCGTTCAATCGGGCAAATTCGCCGTGATATTTCAAGGCGGCCTCGTTGTAGGCAAGGGCGGCGTCGGCTGGGTCAGCGAAGAGGCCTAGCCAGCGCATCCGCCCGGCGACCTTGATCTTGGCCTGGTATTTCCCGCTGGCGCGATGAAACGATACGCCTTTGAATCCGCTGTTGTTGTTCCTTGACCGTCTGCGGTTGGCCTGGTTCTGTGAATCCGTGCAGACCCTAAGATTCCGCCGCCGATTGTCGAGGCCATTCCGATTCTTATGATCGACCTTTTTGCCGTCACCAGTGACTAGGCCCGACAGAAAGCGGTGCATAGAAATTCCGTTATGGCCCTTGACGGCATAACCGTTGCTGTGGCACCACGGCCCCGCTGCCATCACGCGCTCATAATCAGCGTCGTCAACGAGGGCAGCTTTTCCTTGGGTCAGCGGGATTTCACGCATCGCTATTCCTTCCCTGCGCTCACGGGCGCGGGTTCGTCGCCGTCGCGCCGGTTCAGATATTCCAGGAGGGCCTCGTCGATCATCTCGGAGCGGTTCTTGGAGACGCCCGAGCGCCGCAGTTGGGCGAGGTAGACATCCACCTCGTAGAGTGTTTCGGCGTTGAAGGTTACGGTGGTTTGGATCTGCTCGGTCATTTCTTTTCCTTCCCTGCGCGTGAGGTGCGCGGCCCCTGTCGATTCTTACCAGCCTGCCCGCTTGCAGATTCGAGAGTCGCGACCGAGGACTTCCATTACGAACCCATCGGCAGCGTCCCAAATGGCCCATTCGAAATCGTCGCCCGTGTAAGAGGATAACCACCGTGCCCGAAGTTTGCAGGCTGCTGATTCCAGGTCGGCAACGGTTTTCCCGGTGCGGTTGAGCGCGTCCTTTACCAGTGAGTAATTGTGGTAGACGTTCTCGGTAATGGCTTCGATCAATTCGCCTTCGCGCAAGTTGTCCTGAAAGAGGCCGCGCTTGAAATCGTTTACCGTCCAGGTGATCTCGGCTTCTTCGATTTGCTGTAAGATTTCTCTGGCGTCCATTTCATCGGTCCTTTCGTTGCTGCTCTCGTTTCGTGTGTGTGTACGTATGTGAGTATAACAGATAATTGAATTATTGTCAATCCCCTGTACTTCAAATAAAGCACCAGTTTCAACATTATCGGAAGTAGAAAGGCAAATTGCTCACAGGTGATTGAATTATGCTAAACGCTCTGTCACTTCATCCAGTGGTTGAACTTTGCTATACTTCCTGTATGAGCGAAGTCGGGGTTGTGCTGCGCCAGATAAGAAAAGACGCCAGGATGACACAGGAGGAGGTTGCCGAGGCGCTTGACATATCGGCTAACTATGTCAGCCTAGTAGAACGAGGCGACCGCACGCCCTCCTGGCGCTTCCTGGCGTCCTTTGCCAACCTGCTGAAGATTCCCGTCAACAGCTTGCTCACGGCCGCTGGGCTCGTGGACACACCGGCGGTCAACGAGGAAGAGATTACCGCCCTCGTGGCGGTCAACCCCGACATGGCGGTCATCTTCGAGTTGGCGCGCAAGAACCCCCGGCAGCTACCGGAGCTGGTCAAGTTTGCCAAGTACCTCATGAGTAAGGGTGAAGAAACCGAGTAGGGAGCCATGCACCGCAAGTGGACCATCTCCACCGAAGAGGACATCCTCAAGACGATCCGCCGCTATCGCCGCGCCGCGTCCTGGGTTGTGGCCGGGCTGTGCGGCCTGGTGGTAGTTGTATCTTTCCCTTTTCGTGGTATATTAGCAGTGTGGTACGGCGTCGTCGGCTGGGCCTTGTGTGCAGCCTGGCTGCTGGCGCTGGGGGAAACAGCGGAAAGGCGCGTCCACCAGGCGCTGCTCAGGTATATGCTGGCGATGTGTGTAAGGTGGTAACGGGAGGACAACGTGACTGAAAAGAAGAAAACATCGTGGAACAACGTCAAAGGCGGGGCCTTGTGCATGGTCGTCGGGATCGTGCTGCTCGTGCTCAATAACCCGCTGGGCAATTACTTTGGGTACGGCCTGCTGGCGCTGGGACTGATCGGGATCGTCTGGGGCGCGATCGGCATGGTCAGGGGGAAGGTGAAATAGCACGTCTGCTATGTTTGCGCGCAAACGTCTTCCTTTGCTATAATGCTCTCACCAGATCATTGAAAGGAAGCAAACGGGATGCCCTCACCCATCACCGACAACACCCTCTTCTACGGCGACAACCTGCCCATCCTGCGCGACTACATCCCCGACCAGAGCGTCGATCTCGTTTACTTGGATCCGCCGTTCAACTCCAACCGCAGCTACAATGTACTCTTCAAGGACGAAAGCGGCCAGGAATCGGAGTCGCAGATCGAGGCCTTTGACGATACCTGGCACTGGGACGAGCGCGAGGAGCGGATCTACCGCCAACTGGTCACGGAACTGGGCGGCCAGGTGGGGACCATGATCGGGGCGCTGCGGCAGTTCATCGGGACCAACCAGATGATGGCCTACCTGGTCAACATGGCGGTGCGGCTGGTGGAGCTGCACCGGGTGCTCAAGGATGCGGGGAGCCTGTACCTGCACTGCGATCCGACGGCGAGTCACTACCTAAAGATCGTGTTGGATACGGTGTTTGGGCCGGAAAACTTTCGTGGTGACATCACCTGGTTGCGGCATAACGCCCGCAGCACCACGGGACGGTGGCCACGAGTCCACGATATTCTCCTGTTCTACTCCAAGGGCGACAATTTCGCCTTCCAGCCAATCTTAGTCAAGGCAGATCAGGGCAAACTGCCCCACACCCTGATTACGGGCCCGGATGGATTGAAGTATCAGACGTACGAGCTCACGGCACCGGGTCTGACCAAAGAAGGAGAAAGCGGCAAGCCATGGCGTGGTTTTGATCCGTCAGCCATGGGCCGGCATTGGGCCAATAATTCGGTCATGATGGAGCAATGGGACCAACACGGCCTGATCCACTGGCCCAAGCAGGGGGGATTTCCGCGGCGACGAGCTGAACATCCTTTTGTGGCCGATGCACGAATGATCACAATCGGCGACGTTTGGACAGACATTGACCGTATCAACCAATCGGCCGCCGAGCGCCTCGGCTATCCGACTCAGAAACCCGTCGCCCTCCTGGAGCGCATCATCCAGGCCAGCAGCAACCCCGGCGACGTCGTCCTCGATCCTTTCTGCGGCTGCGGCACAGCCATCGACGCTGCGCAGCGACTCGGCCGGCGCTGGATCGGCATCGACATCACCCACCTGGCCATCTCCCTGATCCGCTACCGGTTGGAGGCCGCCTTTCCCGGGATCCAATTCCAGACGGTCGGCGAGCCGCAGTCCCTGGGATCGGCCCGGCAGCTGGCCTCAGAGGACCGCTACCAGTTCCAATGGTGGGCCCTGTCGCTGATCCGGGCTCGCCCCCTGGGCGGCCAGGCCGGGGACAAAAAGGGGAAGAAGGGCAGCGACAAGGGCATCGATGGGGTGATCCTGTTCGTCGACGAGGCCGGCGGAAAACCGCAGCAGGTCCTGGTCCAGGTCAAGAGCGGGCATGTGTCGTCGGCGACCATTCGCGATCTAAGTGGGACGATCCAGCGGGAGCAGGCCGCCATCGGCGTGCTGATCACCTTGGAACCGCCGACGTCGGAGATGGTCAAGGAAGCGGCCAGCGCGGGCTTCTACGACTCGACGCTCTGGCAAGGGGAATTCCCGCGGGTCCAGATCCTGACCATCGAGCAGCTGCTGGCCGGGGCCAAGGTGCGGATGCCGGCAGCCCATGGGACATTCCAGCAGGCGCAGCGGGTGCAAGAGGAAGGGAAGCAGATGGAGATGGAGATGTAGCGTTGCTAGAGTTGAGAAACTAAGCGTAGCAACGCCCCCGGTCAATGGGCCGGGGGCGCTGTAGGCGGCTCTACAGCTGGACGATCCACTTCCACTCACTCCAGACGTCGTGTTTGATCTCCTGAGCCTCGTCCAGGACGTCTTCCTCAATCCGGTCGGCGCTCTTGGCCCACTCGCGGCTCGCGCCGATCTGCGCGTCCAGGCTGATCTCATAATCCGGGAAGGCGGCCTTCAGCGCCGCCTCCAGCATCTCCTGGTATTTCTCGATGCTGGCCCGGGCGTCGACGCCGACCAGGTTGTCGGGATCGCTGCCGAACATGGCCTCGTCCGAGGTGTCGATGGCGAGGCGGATGTAGTTTTCGTGCTTCATCGTGCGCTCCTTCGGCGCTGCTGTCCTGAGCGCCCAGTCGATTGCCGAGGCTTGCCCCTTCTCCGAATCGATGTGTAGGACGTCGGTGCAGATGCGGCCGATCAAGGCGGCCCGTTCCTCGGTGATGCGGTAGTTCAGGTATCCCTCTCGCGGCATTGCGTCCTCCCTACAGGCAATCATCACACAGCCCGGTGCTCGGGGCCGTGCTGAACGGATACTCACCGGCGTAGCCAGTTTGCCCGCAACTCCGGCAGCGCATCTGTTTACGGTTGCTCGGGCGGGCGACCAGTTTGCCTCGGGCGACCAGTTCCGCCGTTTCGCTCTCTACGTTGTGGCGGCCCGCGCCGCCGATGCCCAACCCTGACTCGCTGAAATCTCGCTCGCTCATTGGATCCTCCTCTGCTATCGAATCGTCCGGCCCGAGTGATTCTTGACAATCCGGGCGGCGGCCTCGTGGCCGTATTTGTGCTCCAGGGCCCGGACCCCGGCGCGGCGGTTGTATTGGCGCGTCTTGGCGGCGGCGATTTCGGCAATCCGCTCGCGGCCAGCCCCGAACTCGATTTTACCGGCGTCTAGGGGGCAACCGTACTCGCGGGCGACCTCGTCCACCAGGCGCAGGTGAGCCTCGATTTGTTCCAGCGTGGCGCGCTGAATCGGGGCCAGGGCAGCCTCGCCCATCATTTTCACCGTGCGCGGATCGGGACGGGTCTGGTTGTAGATTCGTTCGGCCTGCTCGTGGATTTTGTCGCTCATTTCGCCGCTCCTCTGCTCGCTCAACCGTTCCTTTACTGTGTCTATATTGTACCACACTGTGGTACATCTGTCAAGCGGCAGGTGTTCTAAAGCAGGCCGGAAAGTAGAACCTTGGGTGACGGTTTCTATTGTTCGCGCGCAAACATTCTGCTACCTCGCCCCGTTTTCCATAGTTGCACCCGCGTTCTAACGCTGGTATAATGTGTACGACCTCGGCAGGCCACGTGGCATGCCGAGGTCTGTTCTTTGCTAACAGAAAGCGACAAGGCGGCTTACTGGACGCGGTTCAAGCAGCTCGTGGAAGCGATCGGCTACGGCCATCTCCAGGAGGTCGAGATCCGTGACGGCGTACCCATCAGCGTCGCCTTGGCCGTGGCTGAAATTGACCTAACCAGGGAAAGGGCGCCGGCGAGGCGGGCCGCTATTATCAACATTGACAATAGCCGCAAGAAGTAGTATACTTAAGACGTTGAAAGTATCATAAGGTGCCGTTGCCGTACACGAGTACGGCGACGGGGACGCAGCAAAAACCGGAGAGCCGGAGGCGCTAGAGCCTCCGGCTTTTTCTATTCAGGAGAAACCAATATGGGAGCACTCGAAGGCACGCAGTTACTGATGTGGCTCGGCATCAATTTCGGCTTCGCGGCGATTGTCTGCATCGTGCTCCTGGTGATGTACCAGAAGCTAGTGAACATCCTCTCTGACATTATCAAAGGCAACACGACGGCGATGACGGAGTTGAGGGGCGTGATCGCCGCGGTGTGTGACCGGCTGGACCGACTCGAAGGACAAGGCGGCAATCGGAGGTAGCAATGGAACAGTGGTGTACCTGGCTCGCGCAGTTCTGGGCTCCCGGCGTCCTGGCGACGCTGATCACGCTGGCCGTCTCGTGGGCCGTCGACGGCTGGACCTGGTGGGCGCAAATGCCCGGCAAGGCGAAGGCGGGCATCTTCGCCGCCCTCTGTATCCTTGTCTCCCTGGGAGCATGGTTCGCCGGCAGCAAACTCAACTGTGAGCAATGGCCTACCCTGGGCAGCGCGCTCTACGTGGCCTTCCTGGCCGCCCTGACCTTCCTGGCCGGCGCCTATCAGCATGAAAATGAAAAAGAGAAGGGTAGCCTTCTCCTGCCGCGGTCCTCGCGTTAGAGAACCGAGCTGTAGTCCTTTCTCGCCCCGGTCGATCAACTCTTTTGGCCGGGTGACCACAAAAAGTGGCCGGCAATGCCCAATCGGCAACGGCGGCCGGGGCGAGATGACTTGGAGCGGTGATGGCGCCTAATACAGGCAGCCGGAGCTGGCGCACCTTAACACCTGAAGAGCAGGAGGATCTCCTGCATGGTAGCGGCACCCTGGCCGATCGCTGCCGGCGCCACAACGCTCGCTACAAGAGCGTGTCCAAGGCGGTAGGCAGACGCGGAAGCGGTGGAAACCCGCCGCTGGCGCCGCAGCCCGAGAGCGCAGCGACCTCGACGTCGTTCGAGCAGCACACCGACGGCACGGCGGCCGCGGAGGCGCGCACGTCGTTCTACCTGACCGACGAGGCGCAGCGGGTCAAGACGCTGGACCAGCTGCTGGACGCCTGCCAGGTCGACCGCGAGGCGTGGAGCGTTCGCGACTACCGGGTCAACGCCTGGGAGCAAAACAGCGTCCGGGGTGGGCTGATCACCCTCTTCCAGGTCCGGGCGAACCTCATTCCCAACCCGGACGCCGCGGCGGAAGACGCGCTGGAGCAGCTGCTCGAGCAGATCGCCGCCTACGCGCCGCGCTACGAAGTCCCGCCGGCGCTGCCTGGTAAAGGTTCCTATTTGCTGGTGCCGTGCTTCTTCGACGTGCACCTGGGCAAACGGATCCTTTCCAAGGACTCCCTGGCCGACGTCGCGGCGGGGTTTCTGGACGCGGCCGTGCAGCTGGTGGCCCGGGTGAAAGCGGCCGGCTACGAGATCGACCAGATCCTTTTCCCGGTGGGCAACGACCTCCTCGAGGCCGACACCTACCAGGAGACGACGACGCACGGCACGCCGATGCCGCTGCAGGCGCGGCTGGCCGAGGTGGAAGAGGCAGCGTGCTGGGTACTGGTCAAGATCGTCGAGCTGCTGGCCACGTTGGCGCCGGTGCACGTGGTCGGGATCTCGGGCAACCACGACTTTCACTCGATCTGGTGGCTGGTGCGGTTTCTGGCGGCCTGGTTCAAAAACCATCCACGGGTGACGGTCGACAGCGGGGACCTGCCGCGCAAGTACTTCGCCTGGCGGAGCATCTTGCTGGGGTTGGCCCATGGCAAGGAAGAAAAACCGCCGCAGCTGCCGCTGATCATGGCCACCGAGGCGCCGCAGCCCTGGGCCCGCAGCACCTGCCGGGAATGGCTGATCGGGCACAAGCACACCCAGGCCCTGCAGGTCCTGGAGGTGCGCGAGAACCGCGGGGTGCTGGTCCGGCTGGTGCCCAGCCTGGCCGATCACGACGCCTGGGAGTTCTTGCACGCTTATACGAGCAACCAGCGGGCGGCCCAGGGGATCCTCTATCACGAGTCCGGGGCGGTCGACACGATGACCATTCCGGCCGGGCCTTCAGGCTTAGACGAGTCTCGTTTTGTGACGGAAGCAGTCACGAGAAAAACTTGAGGTAAGAAACCATGAGAGTTGACGTCGCTCCACGAATGAGCAAAGAGGGCTTCATAGAAGTTCTACAGCAGGCCAAGTCGCCGGCGGCCGCTGTGGCCGGTGAGTGCTACGACGAGTTTGTCGCCGCCGGTCTGGATCCGGCCGTGGGGCTGGCTTTTTTCGAGCACGAGAGCACCTATGGCCGCAGCGGCGCGGCCACGTCATCGCACAACTGGGGGAACATCCGGCCCACACGCACGGGCTGGTTGGAACGGCTCGGCTGGCACGACGGCTTCTACAAGTCGACCACCACCGGGAGCTTTCTGCTGTTCCGTGACCGGGACGGCGAGCCGGACGGCAGCGCCTGGATCCGCTCGGCGCGGATGTGGGCCCGGCTGATCTCCGAGCTGTACGTGCAGGACTGGCAGCTCAATGAGGTCCGGCCGATCCTGGTTAAGTACGCGCCGGGGCGGGACCGCAACAACCCGGGCCACTACGCCGACGTCGTCGAGGAGGCGGTGGCAAGCTGGGCGGAGGAGTACCCGGCCGAAGACGAGGTGACCCGCCTCCGCCGGGAGATCGCCGAGCTCGAGGAGCAGCTGAAGGCCAAGTGGCAGCGGCTGATCGAGCTGGTCCCGACCGAAGCGCGCGCTCTCCCGCCGAGCGGGGATGTTCGGGAGACGGCCACGCAGCCGATCCTGTGGACGGGCCCGGCGGGGCGAGCATGAGGGTGAAATGGCCCTGAGTCTGAAACGGCGTAAGTTTGTTGAGGAATATCTGCGCTGCTGGAACGCCAGCGAGGCAGCCCGGCAGGCTGGGTACACCCATGCCGATCGGCAGGGCTCACGCCTGTTGAGTTTTGTTGAGGTCCAGGACCTCATCGGCAAGCGCATTGCCGAGGTGGCCATGTCGGCGGATGAGGTCCTGCTACGGTTGGCCGGGCAGGCGCGGGGCTCGATGGAAAGCTTCCTGACCATCGGCGAAAACGGCAGCGTCAAGATCGACCTGGCCAAGGCCCAGGCCCTGGGCTGCCTACACCTGGTCAAGGGTTTGACGGAGGCCGAGTTCGGGTTCAAGCTCGACCTGTACGATGCCCAGTCGGCCCTGGTGCAACTGGGTAAGGGCCACGGACTTTTCACCGACCGGCACGAGCACAGCGGTCCGGCCGGCGGGCCGATCGAGATCATCGAGGTTGTAGGCGAGGACAGCGCGCCTGCAGGCGCGCCTTCGGGCGCGGCAGTGGACGAGGACAGTGGCTCATGACCTGGTCGAGATTGTCGGCAACCGAATGCGGCTGCACCTCCATCCCGGGCAGAAACGCGCCTGGGACAGCCGGCGTCGCATCGTCGCCGTCCTCGCCGGCACCCAGGGCGGGAAGACGTCTTTCGGCCCGCATTGGCTGTACCGGGAGATCAAGGAGCGGGGGCCCGGCGACTACATCATCGCCACGCCCACCTTTCCACTGCTCGAGCTCAAATGCCTGCCCGAGTTCCGCGGCCTGTTCGAGGACCGGTTGGCCCTGGGCCGCTACACAGCCTCGCCGGTGCGCAAGTTCTCTTTCAGTGCGGCCGGCCAGAAGCGCACCTTCAGAGATTCCGGCATCGACTACCGTACCAACGTCTACTTTGGCTACGCCGCCGATCCAGAGAGCCTCGAAAGCGCAACCGCCAAGGCGGCCTGGTTGGACGAGGCCGGCCAGAAACGGTTCAAGCTCGGCTCGTGGGAAGCGATCCTGCGCCGGCTCTCGCTGCACCTGGGGCGCCTGCTCATTACCACGACCATTTACAACCTGGGTTGGCTCAAGGCCAAAATCTGGGACCGCTGGAAGGCCAAGGACCCGGACATCGACGTCATCCGTTTCGAGAGCATTCAGAACCCTGCCTTTCCACTCGCGGAGTTCGAGCGGGCCCGACGCGATCTGCCGCGCTGGAAGTTTCGGATGTTCTACCAGGCTCTGTTCGAGCGACCGGCCGGACTCATCTACGATGCGTTCGACGAGGCGCTGCACAAGGTGCCGCGATTTGCCATTCCCGAGGATTGGTCGCGCTACGTGGGGCTCGACTTTGGTGGAGTCAACACGGCCGCGCTGTTCTATGCCAAGGACCCGACCAGCGGACGGCTGTTCCTGTACCGCGAGTACAAGGCCGGCGGGCGGACGTCGGCCGAGCATGCCCGCTTCCTCCTGGAGGGCGAGCCGGGCCGGCCGTTTTGTGTGGGCGGGTCCAAGTCGGAAGGCCAGTGGCGCCGTGAGTTCGCCTCGGGGGGACTGTCGATCAAGTCGCCGGCGATCGCCGACGTCGAGGTCGGCATCGACCGTGTCTACGGCGTGCACAAACGGGGGACCCTATATGTCTTTGACGACCTGGACGGTTACCTGGACGAGAAGCTGACCTACAGCCGTGAGCTCGACGAGAACGGCGAGCCGACCGAGGCCATCGAAGACAAGGAGACCTTTCACTTTATGGACGCCGAGCGCTACATTCTGGGCTATTTGAATCAACCGGAAAAGTCCAAGGCGACGAGCCGACAGGGGTAACGACAGGGGTAACCGATGGCCGTTAGCGACGATCTGAAGAAAGCCTACACGGTGCTCAGCGGGAAACAGAGCCTCTACACCACGCTCTGGTCTTACTACGACGGCGACCAGCCGCTGGTCTACAGCTCGCAGCGCCTGCGCGAGGTGTTTCGCGGCCTGGAGGCGAGGTTCGTGCAGAACTGGTGCGCGGTCGTCGTCGACAGTTGCCTGGACCGCATCCAGCTCACCGGCTTTCAGGTCTCCGGCGACGAGGAGGCCCAGGCTGCGCTGAACGCCGCATTCGTGGCCACCGAGCTCAGCCTCGACGCCGACGACGCCCACCTGGCCGGCCTGGTCACGGGTGAGGCCTTCCTGATCGCCTGGCGCCAGGACGCGATCGACGGAGAAGGGGAGATCATCCCGGACGCGGGCGAGATCGAGGCCTTTTACAACGACCCGCGCCTCTGTCACGTTGAGTACTCGCCGGACAACCCGCTCAAGAAACTCTGGGCGGCCAAGTGGTGGGTCGCCGTGGACGGTAGGTACCGGCTCACGATGTACTACCCGGACCGGTTGGAGTACTACGCCAGCGCCAAGCCGGCCGCCGAGGTCGGCGATGCCGAGTCGTTTGGGCCGGATCCGAATCGCGAGACCGCGCCCAACCCGTTCGGCATGGTGCCCGTGTTCCACCTGCGCAAAGAGCGGCGCCGGATCAAGAGCGAGCTGGAAAACGTAGTGACGCTCCAGGACGCCATCAACAAGCTGTTCGCCGACATGATGGTCTCGGCCGAGTTCGCCGCGTTCCGGCAGCGCTACATCATCAGCAACGCCGACACGTCGTCTTTGAAAAACGCGCCCAACGAAATCTGGAACATCCCCGCCGGCGACGGCGTGGGCCAGGGGACCGCCGTCGGCGAGTTTGGCGAGGCCGGGTTGGGCAATTACCTGACGGCCATGGACAAGCTGGCCGGGTCGGTGGGCATCATTACCCGCACGCCGCGGCACTACTTCTTCAACCAGAGCGGCGATCCCTCGGGTGAGGCGCTGATCGCCCTCGAAGCTCCCTTGAACAAGAAGTGCACGCGCTTCATCGGTCGCTTCGGCCACACCTGGCAGCAGATGGGCTCATTCCTGCTGTCCCTCCTGGGCTACGACGTTGCGCCCGAGTCGATCACGCCGCAGTTTGCCAAGCCCGAGACCGTGCAGCCCCGGACGCAGGCGGAGATCCGGCAGATGAACACCGGCGCCGGGATCCCGATCACGACGTCCCTGCGCGACGAGGGGCGCAGCCAGGAGCAGATCGACCAGGTCCTGGCCGACAAGGCGGCCGAGGCCGCGGCCGGCCAGGCGGGACTGGCGAAAGCGCTACTCGACGCGCAGCGCAACTTTGATCAGCAGAGTGGAGGCAAGCAATGAAGACGGTTCGCATTGGGGCCCTGGACTACCAGGTCGTCGAGGTCGAGCGGCTGCAGGCCGACGATCGCAGCGCCTTGATCGGCCTGATCAACACCCACGAGCTGGTGATCCAGGTCGAGACGCGGCTGGACCCGCAGATGAAACTGACCACGGTCTGGCACGAGACGCTACACGGGCTGCTCTGCCAGGCCGGGATCGACGAGCACGACGAGAAGACGCTGGAGGTACTGAGCTACGGGATCGTCCAGGTGCTGCGGGACAATCCGCAGCTGGCGCCGGCAGACAAACAAGAGTGAGGTGAACGATGGCTAACAAAGATGCAACGCTCCTGGGGAAAATGGTGGAACGGTTCGTCAACTATGCCGGCAGTCGCTTCGCGCGGCTGGGGGCGACTATCCTCTACAATTCCAGCGAGGTCGAGCTGGGCACGGCGGCCAGTCCGCTGTACACGTCGCCGGCCACGTCGCCAAACAATCAGCCGGTGGACCTAACGGGCGGCAAGACGATCCTGCGCGCGGCCATCTCGGCGGCCTCCAGCGGCGACAATACCGTCGTCGCCGCCGTGGCGTCCAAGAAGATCAAGGTGCTGGAGGTCGTGCTCATCGCCGCCGGCGACGTCGACGTGCGCTTTGAGTCCGCCGCCGGGGGCACGGCGTTGACCGGGGTGATGAGCCTGGCCGCCGACGGCAACGGCTTCGTTGCCCCGATGGCCACGCCGGGGCTGCATCACTTCGAGACGGCCGCGGCGGCGCTGCTCAACCTGGAGCTGTCGGCCGCCGTCCAGGTGTCGGGCTGGCTTGTGTACTACACGGAGGCGTAGCCGTGAAACTGCGCGGAGTGGGTGACAAGGTCATCGCGCTGGGCTCTCAGCCCTGGCAGTTCTGCCGGGGCCTCTACACGGCCTCGCAAATCGTTGCGGCCTACGATTGCACCGGCCTCACACTGGCCAGTGCCTTGGTGGACATCACCGGTAACGGGAACGACCGCACGGTTGGATTGATTCCTGGGCATACAGCGGGCGACGGTGTAGTTTACAACGGTGTGAACCAGTACTTAGTTACGCCAGTGACTCCGCTCTCCACTAACTGGACCCTGGTGCTGAAATGCCACGACGCAACCACGGGCGGCAACACCTTCGCTTGCGGTTGCTATGACGTAACCGGGAATAAGTTTTTCTTGGTCAGCCCTGATTTTGTCGGTAGTGGTCGAATCTATGGAAACGGGGCCTATGTCCAGGTTGCCCCGCCGGTCACTTCTGGTGTATTAGGTGTTGCTGGCAACCAGGGCTATCTAAATGGCGCTCCCGACGGGGCGGCTATTGGCGCGGGAACCGTGCCGGCATACGCAATTTTCACCGGTTGTCTGAACAATGCGGGAGTTGCTGCTTATCATATGGCCCTTACTGAGTCTAGTCTGCTTATTGCCAATACACCACTTTCGGCTACCGCGATGGGGTACCTGGCGACGGACATGCCGTGAGGATGCGATGAAGAAAGTTTGGCTCTGCGCTCTGCTCCTGATCATGGTGCTCCCCGCATTCGGAAACGCGGGCGCGAGCGGGCGCTGTTGTTTGACCTTCGCCTGGGAGCGGGCGACGGGCATCAGCGAGGGCACGTTCTACACGGAGTCGCCGCAGTACCAAGGCGGCTATGGTTGCCCGTCGAGTTGGGGCGCGGCGGTAGTGGCGGAGCAGCACGGCTGGACAGTAGAGACCGCCGGCCGCTGGAGTTGGAACTGGGTCGTCGATTGGGCGAGTCGCGGCGGGCTCATCATTTATGCGCTGCCGGGCGATGGATACAGCGGCCCGGACGGCCTGATGCACGCGTACTATTGCGACACCTATGACGTCTCTCCTCCCGACTACGGGGCATTCTGGTGCTATGACATCTGTAATCAGGACGGGCGCTGGTGGAACGCACAAGCAATGCGGGATTACTGGTCGGGTTGGGCTGTGGGGGTGTTTCGGTGAGCGATCCTAGAGTCGTCGTGGTCATGCGTGAATTCAAAGCGCAGCTATTGGCGCGCGAAACGGCGCAGCAGATAGAGATGGCCCGGCGCTGGTTAAAAACCGAAGAGGAATTGGAAGGTAAGATCGAGGCGCTGGCCCAGCAGCTGGCCGACATGCGCGAGGCCGGCGAGACGGTGGCCTCCTGGCGCGTGTACGAGCTCGACCGCTATCGCTCCCTGCTCGCCCAGGGCCGCGAGGAGTTCCGCAGCTATGCCGGCTACGCGGCCGGCCGCATCGAGCAGGGTCAAGAGGAGTTTGGGGCGGTGGGCCTGGAAAACGCGACCGAAGCGATCACGGCCAGCTACTCGCCCTACGGCGTGGGGGCGATGTTCAACCGGCTGCCCTTGTCGGCGATCGAGAACATGGTCGGCCTGTCGGCCGGCGGCGCGCCGTTGGGGGAGCTGCTGCGCGAGCGCATGGTCGGATCGAGCATCGACGTCTGGCAGCGCCTGACCCAGACCCTCGTCGACTCGACCGCCCTGGGCCGCAACCCGCGGGTCACCGCCCGACTGATGCGCGACGACCTCTCCGGCGGGTTGGACAAGGCGCTGGAGATCGCGCGCACCGAGCAGCTGCGCGTTTATCGCTCGGCCAGCTCGCAGCAGTACCAGGCCTCGGGTGTGGTCCAGAAGCAAAAGCGCCTCTGCGATCACAGCGGGCGGGTCTGCGCGGCATGCCTGGCCGACGAGGGGCGGGGGTACCCGCTCGACGCGCCGATCAGCGATCACCCGCGGGGCCGCTGCACGGGAGTGCCGGTGGTCGTCGGCCTGCCCGAGGTCCAGTGGACGCAAGGCGAGGACTGGCTCCAGACCCAGGACGAGGAGACCCAGCGCCAGATCCTGGGCCCGCAGCGCTACGAGCTGTGGCAAAACGGCCAGCTCGACTTTGGCGCGATTGCCACGCATACCTACGACGACACGTGGGGCTGGGGCCTGGGCGTCACCCCACTGCGTGAACTAGAACCGACCGGGTGAGAGGCCCGGACAAGGAGATTGGCGAGATGCCGGCAAGGAAGAAAGAAGAATCACCGCTCGTCGAGACGGGCGCCATGGTCGCGGAACAGGAAGCGCCGGGCGTCACGGACAACGTGGCCGTCCTATGGTCCGAGACCACGATCTACGGCCTATGGTCGCCCAGCCTACAGCTGTGGTGGCCACCGCAGGCCGCGCACAGCGCCACGGTTTTTCACACGCCGCACCTGGGTGTGGCCCATGCGCAGCTGCGTAACGTGCTCAGCGCCCGGAACGGCGGGTATCGCCGTGACTGGGTCATTCAGCAGATGGTCGAGACGCCGGGCGCGGAGAGCGCGTCCAAGGAGTAAGGCGAGATGCCAACGGAAAGCAACCAGCAACAGCAGCAACAGCAGGACCCACCGGCCGGACAGCAGCCCGGCCAACAGCCGCCTGCAGGTGGGACAACCCCGCCGGCAGACTTTGAGATGTGGCTCAAAGAGCAGACGGACGACGTCCGCAAGCTCTACGAGCAGCACACAACCGGCCTGCGCAGCGCGCTGCAGAGCGAGCGCACGCAGCGAAGCGACCTGGCCCGGCAGTTGCGAGACGCGGCGACCAAGGCCGAGGCCGGCAGCGAGGCCCAGAAGAACCTGGCCGAGACGGCCGCCAAGTTGGAAGAGGCTGAAGCCCGCGCCTCTTTCTTCGAGGAAGCCACTAAGCCGGAGATCGGCTGCACCAACCCGCGCCTGGCCTACCTGGCAGCGAGAGAATCGCAGGCCATCGACGGCAAGGGCAGGATCAGCTGGGAGGAGCTCAAGGGCGCCTACCCGGAACTATTCAAACCGAAAGCATCTACGTCTGCCCCGGCCGGTAATGCCGGGGCGGGGACCGGCGCGCCGCCGGCGGCCTCGTTCGATATGAACGCGATCATCCGCAAGGCGGCCGGCCGACAGTAAGAAACTCGAGGAGGTTTTTCGATGCCCTACAATAGCCTGATTTCCCGCACCGACATGGCCGGGTTGATCCCGGTCGAATACACCGACGAGCTGCTCGCGCGGACCGCCGAACAGTCGGCCGTTCTGCGCCTGGCCCGCCGGCTCCGCGATATGCCCACCAGCACGCGGACGATGCCGGTCATCTCCAGTCTACCGACGGCCTACTTTGTGTCCGGCGACACCGGGCTCAAGCAGACCACCGAGATCAACTGGGAAAACGTGACCCTGACCGCCGAGGAACTCGCCGTCATCGTCCCCATCCCGCAGTCGGCCCTGGACGACAGCGGTTACCCGGTTTGGGACCAGGTCAAGCCGCTCATCGAAGAGGCCGGCGGCCTGGCCATCGACCAGGCGGTGATGTACGGCACCAACATCCCGGCTTCCTGGACGGTCGCCTTCGGCGCCCACGCCGGCATCGTCGCGTTGGCCACGGCCCACAGCGCCACCGTCTCCCTGGCCGCGTGCCTCGACGTCTACGACGCGCTCTTCAACGAGACCAACGGCGTCGTCTCCCTGGTCGAGGCCGACGGCTTTGCCGTCACCGGCCACATCGCCCACTCCTCGCTCAAGGCGCGCATCCGCAACTGCCGCGACGCCGACGGCCAGCCGATCTTCAAGTCCGGCGGGAACATCGGCGTTACCTTTGCCACCGGAGAAATCGACGGCGCGCCCATCCTGTACCCGCTCAACGGGTCGGTCGACAGCGCGCAGTCCCTGGACATCGCCGGCGACTGGCGCCAGCTGGTCTTTGCCATGCGCAAGGACATCACGTACACCGTGGCCACCGAAGCGGTGATCACCGATGCCGCCGGCACCGTCGTGTACAACCTCTTCCAGCAGGACATGGTCGCGCTGCGCATGGTCATGCGGCTTGGCTTCGCCCTGCCCAACCCGATCACCCGCCTGCAGGGGACGGTCGGCAGCCGCTCGCCGTTCGCCGTGCTGACGGCGTAAGGAGGCTTTCATGAGCCTATTTCCGAAAAACCTGAATGAATACCTGGCGCTGATCGGCGTCCCGCGCGGCACGAACGGCCACATCTACCTGGTCGACAGCGTGCACGGCAGCGCCGGCGCGCCGGGCACCAATCCCGCTCAACCGCTGGCCACGCTGGCCGCCGCCATCGCCAAGTGCACGGCGAACCACGGCGACGTCATCGTCCTGGCGCCCAAGCATGCCGAGACGCTGACCGCGGCCATCACGGTTAACGTGGCCGGCGTGACCATCCTCGGCCTGGGGACCGGCAACGACCGCCCGGCCTTCACCGTCAACGGCGTCGTCGACGGCATCAGCGTCGAATCCGACGACGTGACGCTCGAGAACGTGCGCTTTCCGACGCCCTCGGCCGCGGCCACGGCCCAGCTCAACGTCGCCGCCGCGCGGGCAACCGTGCGCAAGTGCGGTTTTGCCCAGGGCGCCAACGCCGTCAACGCTGTGACCGTCACGGCCGCCGGCGAGCTCCTGACCGTCGAAGACTGCGACGTCGTCGTGTCGGCGAACGGTCCCTCAGCCTGGCTCAAGTTCGAGGGCGTGGTCGACCGCCCCGTCGTTCAGCGCAACGTGGTACTCGGGTCGGACGGCACGAACGCCTACGACCAGGGCGCGCTGGATTTCAACAGCCAGGCCGTGACCAACCCGGTCGTCCGCGACAACGTCTTCCTGGGCGGCGGCACGGCCACGACCATCGTGGCCAATGCCAGCTCCGTCGTCGGTTCGTCCGTCGGGCCAAACGTGTACGGCGGCTCGGCGACCGGCGCGGACGACGTGTCCGGCGAGTCCGAGGTCCTCGATCAGCTGTCGGGCGCGTCCGGCGTCCCGACCTTCCCCGCCGCGGCGATCCCGGCCAACGGGGTCTCGCTGGCCGAGGTGATCCGCCAGCTCTACGCGGCCCTGGAAGGGACCGCGACCAGTCAGAACGGCGTGGCCACCTGGCCGACCGCGGCCGCTTACGCCAACAACGTCTCGATCGCGGAGGTCCTGGGCTACATCCAGGATGCGGTGCGCAACGGCTCGGGCGCGGCGATGGCGACGAACAAGGGCATTGCCGACGCCCTGGGCACGAACGGCACTACCGTCACCGACTCGGCCGTCTCCGTCCTGGGCGCCATCGGCGCCAACAACGCCGACAACGCCTTTGCCTCCGGCAGCGTTGCCGCCAACGTGGACGGTTCGGTCCTGGAGCGCGAAGAGTGGCTGCAGGCCGAGATGGCCAAGGTGCCCAAGGGCGACGCCGCCGTCACCTGGAACGCCACCGCCCTGGCCTCGCTGCAAACCGAGGCCGAGGACGCCCTGGCCGCCGACAACCTGGACCACTGGCAGAAGACGGCCACGGCGGACGTCACCGATCCGGTGGACATGACCGCCGAGGTGGTCGACAACTCCGTCCTGGCTCACGTCCTCACCGACGACGGCGACGTCAGCGACTATGACCGCCGCTACATGAGCCTGGAAGCGCTGGCCAAGCTGCTGCAAATCGAGTTCGGCTACACCCTCAGAAGCGTGGCCGGTTCGGCCATGCCCATCGCCGTCTGGTACGTGGACGCCAACATCGGCGCCTCGGGCGACGGTAAGACGCCGGCGACCGCCTTCAAGACCATCGCCGAGGCGATCACCGCCTGCTCGAATACCGTGGACGACTGGGTGCTGATCTACGACTACAGCGGCGGCGAGACGGCGACCATCACCATCGACAAGGCGTTTGTGCACCTGATCGGCAACGCCAACCCCTGCATGCCCTACCCGCGTATCATGCCCACCGGGGCCTTTGACGGCCTGACGTTGGGCGACGCCGCCGACCGCGTGGAAATCGCTAACCTGGTCATCGGGGGCGGCGACCAGACCGTCAGCGCCATCAACATCAACTCCGCCGCCGGGGCCTACGGCGTCTACATCCACGACTGTGTCATCGGCCGGGATGCGGCCGCCCCCGCGCTCTACGGCATCTACGTGCCCTCCGGCAGCGACGCCCCCTACCTGACCGTCGAGAACAACAAGTTTTACGGGGCGGACGGGGCGGGCATCGCCGCCGCCGGTTCGGCCATCCGCATCGCCGGAAACGCCACGCGCTGCAACATCCTGGGCAACTACATCCAGGACGTCGGGCGCACGGCGACCCCGGCCATCTGGTTGGACGGCAGCGTCACCAACCCGAGGATCGAAAACAACCGCATCAAGACCGACACGGACACCGGCACGGGCAGCGCCATCACCCTGGGCGCCGGAGTCGACGACGGCTGGATCGCGGGCAACCTGGCCTGTGACGGCAAGGACGCGCCGGCGCAGAACCCGTACGTCGACGGTGGATCCACGAACGGCTGGTCGCAGAACTACAGCGGCATCGTCGCCGTTCTGCCGGCCTAGATCAACTATTCTGGAGGAAAGTCATGACCGCATCTCTGGACACCGAAGGCCGGGGCGGAACCCTGGCCATCGACATCGCCGGCGCCGCGTCCACCGCGGCGGGCGGCATTGGCTCCGTGCTCAACCCGTGGGGTGAGGATGTGCTGATCCTACGGGCGACCCTGTATGTGGCCACCCCGTCCACCGGGTCGGCCAACATCGACATCGGCGTCGGCTCGGCCGCGGCCACCGACGCCACCGACATCATCAACGCCCTGGCCATGAACGGCGCGATCACCGGCAAGGTCTACAACGGCCACGCCATGCAGAACACGACCAAGACGGAGATTACCGCGCCGGTCGTCTGGCAGGACGACTACTACGTCTGCTTCACCGGCAGCGCGACGACCGCGGGATTGGTCGCCAAGCTGTTCCTGGAGTGCGTGCCCTTGACGTAGAGGAGGCGTTCGTGGCCAAGCAGACGATTCCCATTCAACAGTTGGCTCGCGCCGGCGCCGCGCCGACATTCACGGCGGCGACACAGACCGACCTGCAATTCTCGAATGATGGAACGATCATTCTGGAATTAAAGAACACCAATGGCGCGTCGCGCACGGTCACAGTGGCCACCCCCGGCACGATGGACGGGCTGGCCATCGCCGACTCGACGGCGACGTTGGGGGCCACGACGGGCGACTTGATCTTTAAGCCGTTTCCGCCACAGATCTACAACCAGTCCGATGACTACGTCTATGTGGACCTGACCGCGTTCGCCAATGTTACGGTCGCGGCGTACCGGCCCTAGGAGAAAGCAATGACGGCGACGGCGGCGCAGATTTTGCAGGTGCGGAGAATGACGGGCCTGGTCGGCAGCGCGGACTACGACGACACTGCGGTCCAGACCTACATCGAGCGGTATCCCCTCCTGGACGAACGAGGAGAGCTCCCCTATACCTGGGTGCTCAATGTCCCGCCGACCCAGGAGGTGAATCCGTCTTGGATCGCCACCTACGATCTGGCCGCCGCCGCCGCCGACATCTGGGCGGAGAAGGCGTCCGTCCTGGCCGCCGACTTTGACTTTTCCGCCGACGGGGGCAGCTACACCCGCTCCCAGGCCTACGAGCAGGCGATGGCCCAATCCCGCTACTGGTTGTCGCGCAAGAGCACCAAAACGATCAAGCAGTACCAGTCGCCGAATCCCAACACGTCGGGTAACTCGTGGGTGACGAATCTCCCGGAGGGGGACTGATGCGCGTCTTTACGGCCGACGAGCTGACGAGGATGCAAGCCGCGCAAGAGGCCGCGATGCAGGATACCTGCTACCTCCTGGTCTATTCCACCCTCCGGGTGGATGACTACGGCAACCCCATCCCGTCCTACGAGCGGTCGACCGGCTACCCCCTGGCCTGCGGGTTCAAGCCGGTTAGCCCCGGCGAGCAGCACGGATCGGGCGAGGTGGGCACGCAAGGGGCCGAGGTCCGCCTGCCGCTCGACACGGACGTTACCAACGTGGACCGCCTCGAGCTCGTCTCGCGTTTTGGGACCGAGCTCGATCCCCACCTGTTTTATGAAGTCGCCGGGCCGATCGCCCCAGGGCCCAGCGGCCTGGTCGCATCCTGTAGACTCTGTGTCAAGGAGTAAGGAGTAACGATATGAGCCGAGCAACCGTAGCTGTGCAAGAGCTCTCCCGGGCCGGGATTACCCCGACCTACAACGCCGGGACCGTCACCGACGGCGACGGCTTTACCAACGACGGCGTGACGTTTATCCACGTGCTCAATACCGGCGGTTCCACAACGCTGACCATCCAGACCCCGGGTACGGTGGACGGGCTGGCCATCACCGACCGCACGGTCACCATCCCGGCCACGACCGGCACCAAGCTGATCGGGCCGTTCCCGGTCGACAAGTACAACCAGAGTGACGGCAAGGTCTACCTGGACTGGTCGCAGGTGACCGGTATCACCTTCGCCGTGGTCCGGATGCCGTAATGCGCCGGCGCCGGCGTGGGCCGCAAGCGAGGTCGCGATGCCTGACGAGTTCGAGATCGACTGGTACACCGAGGACCTGGTCTTGGTCCTCGACGAGGCGACCGACGATATCGTGACCCGCCTGGTGATCCAGGGTGTAGCCTACGCTAAGGTCAATATCCAGGCGGACGGCCTGATCGACACCGGCTTTATGCTCAACGCGGTCTATGCGCTCACGCCCAAGGGGGCGGAGGGATCACCGCAGGGCGACGGCTACTACACGAACAAAGAGGGCCAGCGGGTCTACCGCGCGGCCGCCGGCGCGCCCGGGATCGAGCCGCACGCGGGGGCGATCCACGCCGCGGCGAACTATACGATCTACCAAGAGATGAAGCACAACTTCCTGTACCGGGCCCTGGACCAGCTGCGCTCGATCGCCCCCGGGGTGATCGAGACGGTCGGGCGGGAGAGGTTCAATGCTTGACGCCCACAAGGTCATCCGTGACAACCTGCTGGCCATCGGGCCACTCTATGCCCTCACGGCCGGCCGCATCTACGGCGGCCGCGACGAGCCGCCGCCCGGGTGGAAGCCGGCTGACGGCGACTGCCTTTGCTTTAAGGTGCGCGGCGGGCCGGGTCCGGATTACGACGACGCCCTGCTCACCGTCTCGATCCAGTGCAAGTACTACCCCGGTGTGATGAAAAGCGCGGCCGGGGCGGAGGCCAGGGCCTGGGCCGGATACCGCGCCCTCTACACCGGCCTGCACAACCTGGCCTCGGGCACGATCCTGAACGCCCAAAGCGAGGTCGTCGGCCAGATCCTGGAGCAGCCGGAAACCGGCTGGCTCTACGTGTTGGCCCATTTCATCGCCATGATTCGGCAATCGGAGGAATAACATGTCCAATCCAGTTGTAGCGCAAGTGCTTAAATCCGGCGCGATTCTCTACCAGGCGCCCGTCGGCGAAACCCCGCCGGCCATCACCACCGTCGCCTATGGCGGCGCCTGGGGCGGGAACTGGACGCGCGTCGGGTTCACCAAAGCACCCCTGTCCATTCTCTACGAGGACGAGCAGTTCGACGTCGAGGTCGAGGAGCATCTCGGCCCGATCAACCGCTGGCGGATCAAAGAGGACGCAACATTGGAGACCGTCCTGGCCGAGCTGACGGCGACCTATCTGCAGCTGGCCGCGTCGGAAGCCTACGGCGTCACCACCGGGGCCGCCGGCATCGGCGTCGCCGGGTACGAGCAGACCGGCCTGGGCGATACCTCCGCCCTGGCCCAGCACGCCTGGGGCTTCGAGGGTCTCTACGTCGACGGCTCGGGCAACAGCCTGCCGGTCCGGCTCTTCGTGTGGAAGGGCACGGCTCGCTTCAACGGCGCGCTCGAGTTCTCCAAGAAGAGCGGCGACTACGTCGGGATCCCGCTGCAGATCAAGGCGCTCATGGACACGACTCAGACCGCCGGCGAGCGGCTGCTGCGCTTCCAGCGCGCGACCGCCCCGGCCACGTAAGGAGCGCCGATGCGCACGATCAAGATCACACTCGACGGCCAGGAATGCGAGGTCCAGGAGCGCCGGGCCCAGGAAAACGCGGCCTGGCGCCAGAAGCTCAACTTGCCCGACACCGTCGAAAGCCGCGTCGAGCTGCTCGTGGACTACGCGCCGGACCTGGCCGCGCCCCTGGAAAACGCCTATGACAGCGAGATCGTCGAGGCGTTCAAGGAGGTGCTGCGCTTGGCTGACCCTTTAGCGCAAGGGGCTGGCCCGCGGCAGCCGCCGACTACGCCGAGCTCGCCGCTCTCTACGGAGTAGACGAGCAAGACGAGCTGCTGCCCGACCTGGCGCGCGCGCGCCGGCGGCGCCTACGGGCGGAGGCGGATCTCCTGGCCCGGCCGCTGGCCCGGGCCATTGTCCAGGCCCTGGTTGCCGCGGGCCAGGAGATCGCCCGGGCGGAGCCGGGGTCCGGGGAGCGGGCCAGTCCTGGCGGCCGGCGCTACCGGGAACTGAGCGCTGACGCGCTGCTGGCCCATATGGGGGTGAGGATCCATGCCGATCACGTTGGGTGATGCCCTAATCTACATCCGGGGCGACAACGACCCGGTGAAGAAATCAATTGCCGAGGCCCAGGCGGCCGTAGAAAGCGGCGCGTCGTCCATCGCCGACAACGTCAGCGGGGCAATGGACAAGGGGATGTCGTCTATCTCCGACTCGGTCGGCGAAGCCGCCGACGAGGTCAAGGAGGGGATGGACGACATCGGCCAAAGCGCCCAGGACGCGGGCGGAAAGGCCGACAAGGCCGGCGGGCAGCTGAAGAAGATGCTTTCGGTGGGCGCTATCCTCATGATCGCGCGCACCGGCGTGCGGCTGCTCAGCGAGTCGATCACGCGCATGGCCGCCGACGGCAACCCGGCCGCCCAGTCCCTGGCCGATAGCGTGGCCCACATCAAGGAAAACGCCGCGGAAGCCGGGGACGCGCTGCTCACCAAGCTGCTGCCGGCCATGAACACGGTGGCCGGCAACGCGGAAACCGTCAGCGAAGGACTGACCACGTTCTCCGCGGGCGATTGGTGGAACGTCATCACCGGCAACACCGGCGCGGTGGTGGAGTCCCAGGTCCAGGCGCAGCGGGACATCCAGTCAGCGCATGACGGCATCCAGAGCGGCCTGAACGCGACCCGCGATCGCTACAATGCCATGGCCGAGGCAGCCGGGCTCACGATTCAGCCCGTCGCGGCGATGGACAATGCCTTGTCCCTGGCTGGGCGCAACGCCGTCCTCACCGCGCAGCAGATGCAAGGCGTCGTCGCCGCGCAGTGGGCGGAGGTGGAAGCGGCCAACCAGCTGGCCCTGGCCACGGCCTCTGCCGACATCGGGATCTACCTGGCCGGCCAGGCCATCGACACAGCCCTGGCCGAGAACGCCCCTCTGACGGTCGAGCAGTTCAACAGCCTGGCTGCGGCGTTGTACAGCAGTACCCAAAATGCGCAGGAGCTGGGAGAGCAGCTGCCGGAAGAAGCGCTGCAGCGGGCCCGGGAAAAAGCCAACAATTTGCGCGATGCCCTGGGGCTAATGAACGTCCCTCCCGACGTGGCCGCGCAGCTGCTGAACATCCTGGGGCAAATCGAGAGCAACCTCAACGATATCGGCGCCGCGGCGGACTACGTCAACGGCCGGCTCGGCGGGATGCCAGTCCCCGGAGGCGGAGCGCCGGGTCCCGGCGGCAATGAGAATGTGCCCATGGCGGAAGGCGGCAAGATCACCGAGCCGATCTTCGGGAGAGGACTGCGGTCCGGCCGAGGATACACGATCGGCGAGGCCGGCCCGGAGTGGGTGGTGCCGCAAGACAAGATGGGTAACACTACCAACAATTACTTCAACTTGACCATCCACAGCCAGGCCACGACCGAGCAGGTCGCCGGCGACTTTGCCATTCTGGAAGCGCTGGCGGCGGGAGGGTAGGCACAATGACGGCGGGAGCCATTTCCCTGATCGTTCCCGAGGCGACGATCAACTATAGTCCCAATCCCAGCATGGAGATCAACTTTACCTCCAATTTCTCCACCATGGGCGCGGGCACCGCCCTGGCGCGTGTCGTCGGCAGCGCCCGGCGGGGCATTGCCAGCGGCCGGATAACGCCCGGCGCGGCCACGAATGCCGGGGTGATCCACACGGCCATCGGCGCCGGCAGCGCGGGGGTAGCGGCAACCGTCTCCGTCGATTTCAAGGGGGAGACCGGCATCCCGTATCAGCTCTACTTTTCCGACGCGGCCGGGGTCCTCAAAGCGGGCTGCACGGCGACGACCTTCACCGGGGATGGGGCCTGGCACCGCTACGAGTGCTCCTGGACCGCCGACGGGGCCGACCTGTACGTGACGGTTGATAAGAACAACAGCGCCTCGGTCGCCGTCTTCTACATCGACGGCCTGCAGATCGAGCGAAAAGCATACTCGACCACCTACTGCGACGGCGATCGCCCGGGCTGCAAGTGGAACGGCGTACCGGGGTCCTCGGCCTCGACGCGGTCGGCGCAAAGCCGCGCCGGCGGGCGGGTCTACTCCCTCTCCGGTTGGAGCATCACGGTCAATAAGAAGCAGGGCCTGGGCATGCCGCCACTGGCCCTAAACAGCCGCCCCTATGCCCTCCTGCCCGGGGGTGAGCTGACCGGCGTCCACGTCGAGCCGCGGGTAATCCAGCTGGCCTGCACGGTGCACGGCAACGCCGACACCGTCGTCAACGCGGGCCGGCAGTATCTGATCGACTACCTGGCCCCCGACGGCGTGGCCACGCTGCAGCCGGTCATTTTGCGCTACACCGGCGAGTCGTTCGAGCTGGACATTGCCTGCGTCTACGAGGCTGGCCTCGAGCGCAGCGTGACCCGCTCTTCGGGCGAGTCGTTCATCCTGCGCCTGATCTCCTTTGACCCGTTCTGGTACACCGAGTGGGAGGACAGCGCGGCCCTGGACAGCAACGACACGGCGACGCTGCGCTACGTCTGTGGACGCCTGGCCTCGACGGGCCAGTGGTCGGCCCTGGGCTTGACGGCCAATCCGACCTCGGACGGCGACGTCAACGCGCTGCTGATCACGCCGGACGGGACGCTCATTGTCGGCGGCAACTTTCACGGCTTCAACGGCCAGGCCAACTGGGATTTCTGCGTCAAGCGCGACCCGGACGGGACGTGGGGCCCGGTCGGCACGGCCGGGGATTTCAACCAGACGGTGCGGGCCCTGGCGATGAGCCCCGACCCCAACGTCGTCTACATCGGCGGCGGGTTCACCAACGCCGCCGGCGCGGCCACGGCCGACTATATCTGCACCTATACGATCTCCTCCAATACTGTCGCCGCCCTCTCCGGGGGCGGAACCGGATCGGTCCTGGCCCTCGCCGTCGCGCCGAACGGCGACGTGTACATCGGCGGGGTCTTTGCCAACTGGGATGGGCTGGGGGCGGGCGTTGGAGACAACGTCGTCGTCTACGATCTCTCGGCGGGAGACTATGCCCTGGTAGCCAACGGGCTCAACAGCACCGTAAATGCCCTGGCCATCCGCAAGAGCGACGGGATCCTCTACGCCGGGGGATCCTTCACCGCCGACGGCGCCGCGGCCGGGACCTATCGCAAGATCGCCTACTACAACGGCACGGCCTGGACGGAAATCGGGGGCGGATTGGACGATACCGTGCAGGCCCTCACCCTGGACGAGCTCAGCGACCTCTATGCCACGGGAGCCTTTCACGGCACAGCCGACAGCGCGATTACGGGCCTGGCCCACATCGCCATGTTCGACGGCACGGCCTGGCAGCCGCTGGGAGACGGGCTGCAGGCGGCCGGGTACCACCTCGAGCTGGCGCCCAACGGCGAGCTCTACGTCGGCGGAGTTTTTACCACGGCCGGGGGACTGGCCGTCGCCGACCGCGTCGCGCGCTGGACCGGCTACAGCTGGGCGCTGCTGGACGTGGACCTGCCCGGGTCGCCGGTTGTCTACGCCCTGGCCGCGGGCGCCCCGGATCCGGTCATCACGGATAACTTTGATCTATTCTTGGGCTTCGACTCCACCGGAGCCGGCTACTTTGCCGGCGCGGCCACGGTGACCAACAGCGGTAAGGCGGCGGCCTGGCCGTACTTCCGGATCAAGCGCAGCGGGGGCACGACGGCCACGCTGCAGAGCATCAAAAACGAGACCACCGGGAAAGAGCTGCTATTCAACCTGGACCTCCTGGACGGCGAGACGATCACCGTGGACCTGCGCCCCGGGCGGCGGGCCGTGCGCTCCGACTTTCGCGGCAACCTGCTCGGCGAGCGGCTCTCGGGCTCGGACTTTACCAGCTTCAACCTCCTGCGCGGGGCCAACACGCTGACTTGCTTTATCTCCACCGCGGGCGCCCCCACGGTCGAGGCCGCTTGCGGCTGGCAGAATACCTATTGGAGCATCGACGAGGCGTAACCATACCATGGCCTGGCAAATTGACGTGGTCAGCTCCCAAGGCGCAACACTGGAAACGCTCGACACCTGCGGCGGCTTTTCCCTGGTGCGGACCCTCAACGCCGTGGGCTCGTTCACCCTACGCCACGGCCTGGACCGTTCCCTGCTCGTTCCCGACCACCGCTTTCTGTTCAAGCGCGACAAGAG
>Ga0172379_10001386_pt1 | contig 48385 bp, 41 predicted proteins | sample GrowelOW334metaG_FD_119756 | JGI IMG/M metagenome (GOLD analysis project Ga0172379, IMG submission 119756) | Groundwater microbial communities from an aquifer near a municipal landfill in Southern Ontario, Canada - Groundwater well OW334 metaG | ecosystem: Environmental > Aquatic > Deep...
CGATAACAAGCGCGCGAACGGTAAATTCCGCGATGTTCGTTTCTGAAGAGACAAAAGGGACAAATTTTCTTTGTTCGGACATTTCAACCTCTTATAATCATTAAGAACTAAATTAATTAATTTGAAAATGTTAACTCAAATATAAGAATGATTTCTTAGCACTTCCAAGAAAACTTTAGAAAAATAATTTATACAACTTTTTTTGACCTTCCATACGTTTTTGAACTTTTCTGGTTTTCTAAGAGATTACTGGTAAATTTAATCCGGTAGAAAAAATTTTTATTTACTCTTTTATTTTATGTGAATTACCGGAGCTAATGAATTATGAAAAACCACACGATTACAATTTTAAACACCCTCTTCATTACTGTTTTCTTACTTGCTTCTCTTACAAAGGGACAGGACAAAGTTAAAAGAATAAACCTTCCGAACGGCTGGGCAGTATCTCCGGTTGGGAAAAGTCTACCACTGGGAGACTTGCCTCTGCAAATTGCTGTTTCCTCATCCGGTAAATATTTAGCTGTAACCAATAACGGTCAAAGCGATCAATCCATCCAATTATTTTTAACAAAACCTTTTAAGATGTTGAGCGAAGTTTCTATTGCGAAAGCATGGTTCGGGATTGTTTTTAGCGATGATGAAAAATTTCTTTACGCTTCCGGCGGAAATGATAATTGGATTCTCCGATATGCAATTCAAAAAAATAAATTGATTGTTCAAGATACATTGATCCTCGGGAAGAAATGGCCTGAGAAAATTTCACCGGCGGGGTTGGCTTTAGACGATCAGCAAAACATTCTCTATGTTGTAACTAAAGAGAATAATTCCCTTTACCTGATTGATACAAAAACAAAAGCAATTATCGGAACGTATCCTTTGGGCGGTGAAGGGTATCAATGCCGTTTATCCCCGGACAAAAAAGAATTGTTCATATCGGGTTGGGGATGCGATAAAGTTTTGATTTTCGATACCGAAAAAAAATCTTTCATCTCAGGAATAAAAGTCGGCGACAATCCAAATGATTTATGTTTAACTAAAAACGGCAACTATCTTTTTGTTGCGAACGCGAACGACAATTCCGTTTCGGTTATCGATATAAAAGAAAAAAAAGTTATTGAAACACTCAACACCGCTCTTTATCCTCAAGCTCCCATCGGCTCAACACCAAACAGTGTTGCATTAAGCGAAGATGATAAAACACTCTTCATTGCGAATGCGGATAACAATTGCCTAACGGTTTTTGATGTAACAAATCCCGGTTCAAGCAAAGGGAAAGGATTTATCCCGGCAGGGTGGTATCCTACAAGTGTGCGCGTTGTAAAGAATTCCATTTATGTTGCAAATGGAAAAGGCTTTTCATCGCTCGCAAATCCCCTTGGACCAAATCCCACACGAAAGGGACGCAACACCCTTTATCAAAAGGGCGATACTGTAAAAGTTGTGAAAGAGCAATACATCGGCGGATTATTTAAAGGAACGTTGAGTTCAATTAGAATTCCCGATGAAAAAACGTTAGCCCGATATTCAAAACTTGTTTATGAAAACACTCCTTATCAAAAAGAAAAAGAATTAGCCGCACATGGAGAAAAAGGAAATCCGATCCCGCAAAAAGTCGGCGATCGCTCCCCTATCAAATATGTTTTTTATGTGATAAAGGAAAATAGAACCTACGACCAAGTGCTTGGAGATTTACCGCAAGGCAATGGCGATACAAGTTTAACGTTGTTTGGAGAATTTTACACGCCGAATCAACATGCGATAGCTAATCAATTTGTTTTGCTTGATAATTTTTATGCGGATGCAGAAGTGAGCGCCGACGGACACAACTGGAGTATGGGCGCTTACGCAACCGATTATCTTGAAAAAACCTGGGTGACAAGTTACGGCAGCCGCGGCGGCGGTTATGATGCCGAGGGAAATAGAGCAATCGCAAATAATAAAGAATTCATCTGGGATGTTTGCAGCAAGCATAACGTTTCTTTCCGTTCCTACGCTGAATTTACAAATAATGGGAAAGCAACGATCCCCGTTTTAGAAAATCATTTTTGCAAATCTTTTACCGAATGGGATATGAAAGTAAGAGACACAACCCGCTTCTATCAATGGAAAAATGATTTTGATTCTCTTCTCGCGATCGGCAAAGTTCCTCAGTTCAACACACTAAGATTTATTAACGACCACACCGAAGGATTGCGAAAAGGAAGACCAACACCATTCGCGCACGTTGCCGATAATGATCTTGCGGTTGGATTGTTTGTTGATTATTTAAGCCGCTCACCGATATGGAAAGAGACCGCGATTTTTATAATTGAAGACGACGCGCAAGACGGACCCGACCATGTTGACGCGCATAGAACAACCGCTTATGTTGCGGGGGGATTTGTTAAACGCAATTTCGTTGATCACACGATGTATTCAACTTCCTCAATGTTAAGAACAATGGAACTAATCCTCGGACTTCCGCCGATGAGCCAATACGATGCCGCCGCCGAACCGATGTGGAGATGCTTTTCTACCGTTCCGAACATTGCTCCGTTTACAGCGCGCCCCATTAATGTTGATCTCGACGCAAAAAATACTGCTGTAAATTTTTGGCAAGAGAAAAGTGAGACTTTAGATTTTACCGAAGCCGATAGAATTCCCGACGGCGAGTTTAATAAAATTATCTGGTATGCTGTTAAAGGTTTGGACACCGAATATCCCGGAACAAGAAGAGCGGCGTTTTTAAAAGTAATTGAGGAAGAAGATTAAAAGATAAAATTTTATTTTAGAACTATTTAAGAAAAAATAAATATGAAAACAAAATTAAGTTTGTTCTTGTTACTATTTTCGATGAGTGTAACCTTTTCTCAAGGTAGTGGTGAGGTTATTCCCCCATCAATACCATTTCCGGAAAGTATTTTCGAAGGCAAAAGCGGGATGATAGCTTTTGTTTATAAGATAAATAATAAAGGAAACATTATCGCATTCGGAATTGGGCAAATATTTATTTTACAAAAATATAGAAGAGCAAGTACAGGTTATAAGACAAACCCTATCTATGTAGATACAACATTTGTCAGATACCCTTATAATATAAAATCAAAGAGCGGCTTGAGGTATTTTAACAAGTTAAAACCCTGGATAAAGAAATTCGGTGAAGGTACAAAATTTAAAAAATCAGAGAACTCAGATTTAAATGAAATCGGAGATGATGAAGCCGGTTCAATGGGTTATTTAATTCATTTTGGAGATGTTTGGCCGGTTAGTGACAGACATAAATTCCCAAAATATTGATAATTGTTTCTAATATAAAAAAATAAAATGTAGGGAGCGGTCGGGACCGCTCCGTTAACGATTTTACCGAAGCCGATAGAATTCCCGACGGTGATTTTAATAAAATTATCTGGTGCGCTGTTAAAGGCTTGGACGCCGAATATCCCGGAACAAGAAGAGCTGCGTTTTTAAAAGTAATTGAGGATGAAGACTAAAGATGAAGTTCCAAAAAACAAAATTCAAATAACAAAAAATAAGAGGTGTCAGTTTATGTTATGCAGTAAATTACTCTTGAGTACCGGCGACTCACCTCTAACTTGATTCGTGCATGTAACAAAGGAACGCTTATTTTGAAAAAAACAATAATACTCTTATTCGTTTTAGCAAATTGCACTTTTGCACAAGAGCCAAATCCATATAGTTTCTTTCCATCTGCAGTCGGAGATGTATGGGAATACTACAAAACACCACTTGGAATACTAAGATATGAGATTGTTAAAGACTCAATTTTGCCTGATGGGAGTAAATTGATTTACTACAACTCTAACACCGAAGCGGCTTATAGAATAGATACAGCTTACAATGTTTATGAATATCCACAAGGTTATAACTGGCTTTCTTATAAACTTAATGCTGATTCAGGTGATACATGGATTGTTGATGTACACACCTCTGATCCAGATACCAACGGCATTAATCAAGACACAACATATATTATAGCTAAGGCTCTGGGAAAGTTTAATACTATAGTGTTTGGTGATACTACTACCGTGATGCAAATTAGATATTTCACTGATCAAAAAGATACCTTTGTGGATTCAACAGATGAAGCTCAACCCGTGTATATTTGGGATTATTATCTTGTCGCTGGTGTAGGCATCTATGCATTTTGGGATATTGATCTAGGTCCAACAATGATATTAAGAGGTTGCATTATTGGTGGAAAAAGGATGGGCACTTTGACCTCTGTTTTTGACGAAAAAAAAATCCCTCTTACTTTTCAATTGTATCAGAATTACCCAAACCCCTTTAACCCGGTAACAACAATTACTTACCAACTTCCAAAAGACGGATTAGTTACGTTAAAAATATTCGACATACTCGGTAACGAAGTAAGAACGCTCGTAAATGATCAAAGGAGTGCGGGCACGTACACAGTGCAATTTTTCGCCGAAGGCGGAGCCTCTTCCCTTTCAAGCGGTATGTACGTTTACCAATTACGGGTAAATGAGTATACGGCTACTAAGAAGATGCTGCTGGTCAAGTAAAACAACATCTCAATAGTAGTACAACCACCAGGGTTTTGGAAATCTTGGTGGTTTCTTTCACATCGAGTTTCGGTTTACAATTGAGCTATCTCAAATTCCGCTCGGGATTAAATATGGTAGAATTAATAACCTCCCACCTAATACAGCTCCGTAGGAACGGAATACTTTCCTAAATCCCAAATTCTCCCCGTCTCAAAGTCCTTCCATCACCCCTCATCCCACAAACATCATCCATTTTCCTCGTTTTTTTCAAAAAATCGCAGCTTTTCTCAACATTTACTTCACTTTTCTTCACTGTGACTTTAAAATGTTTCACTGCAACGTGACTTTGAACAACTGTAACTGTGCGTCGAATCAACGTAACTCCTTTTTTCTTCACTGCAAGCTGACATTTCGTCAGTGCGAGCTGACAATATTTCTGTGCTACTCTCCATTTCTCAAACGCGACTTTCTATTTCTTAACTGCAACTGTGATCCCCATCAATGTAACTTTTCCTTTCTTCACTGCAAGTTGACATTTCTTCAGTGCGAGCTGACAATATTTCTGTGCAACTTCCCATTTCTCAAACGCGACTTTCTATTTCTTAACTGCAACTGTGATCCCCATCAATGTAACTCTTCCTTTCTTCACTGCAAGCTGACATTTCTTCACTGCGACTTTTAATTTCGTCAATGCAATCCTTCATTTCACTTTTTTTATCAGCTATTTCTTCATTGTAGTTTGGCATTTCTGTGTAGTAAAATTCCATTTCTTCAACACCATGTAGCTTCGCACATTTGCAATTTCAGATTCTATAATTTAACATAGAACAATCATGACTGTTTCCTACGAATTTGGACATTGTACTTTGAAATTTGTTTTTTGTTCTTTGTTCTTTGTTTTTTGTTTTTTGGAATTTCAGAGATTATCCAGCAGCATAAAATCTCTTTTCGTTACCGCTTTTCCTTTTTCCAAATTCTTTTGTTCGTAACTACAAATTTTTAGAAGCGGACAAACAGCGCAGCCCGGTTTTGCAGGTTTGCAGATCGCTCTGCCGAGTCTGATTAAATTTGTATGAAATGTGTGCGCCGACGTTTCCGGCAGAAAATCTTTTATTACAAGAAAAGTCTTATCAGGCGATGAAGTTTTAACAATGCCTATTCTATTCAGTGTCCGGTGTACGTGCGTATCAACGGGACAAACATTTCTCTCAAGCGAAAAAAGCAAAACACAGCTTGCGGTTTTTAGTCCCACTCCTTGAAAGGAAGTAAGCTCGGTTAAAATTTCTTCGTCGGAGTTATCAACTAAATAATCAAGCGAGAGACTTCCCTTTTCCTTCTTCAGATAAGATAAAACTTTTTTAATTGCGGTCGCTTTCTGGAATCCTAGTCCCGCAACTTTTATGAATTGTTCTAATTTTTTAATAGAAAGTTTTTCAATTTCATCCCAACTCGAAAATGATTTTTTCAAATTGCTGTAAGCTTTAAACGAATTGTTATCGTTCGTGTTTTGAGAAAGGATCGTCCCGATCAATGTATCAAGCGGGGTAGCTTTATTCGGATTACGTGGAGGTATACCGAATTCTTTTATTAACAACTCGTTTATCTTTTCTATTTCTTTTTTCATAATTCAATTTGATTGCTTTAAAAATAAAATCACAAAAACCGTTGAAACGGTTACGATCACAAACTTCCTTTCCATTAACACCTCGATTAATCGAGGTGTTAATAATCTCCCTCTCAAAATACAAAGAATAAAAAAATTCTCACGCGGAAATAGTTTTCTTCATTCTTCGTAACTTTGCGTTAACTTTTTAACAACATGTTAGGATAAAGTATGCCGACATTAATGGTTAGTATTTCTGGTATTAGAGGAATTGTGGGAGACGGTTTAGACCCGCATACAATAGTAAAATATGCTTCAGCGTATGCCGATTTCTGCGGTAAAGGAAAAATTATTTTAGGAAGCGACGGAAGAATTACCGGCGAGATGGTTCGCAACATTGTGATAGGAACCTTGATTGCAAAAGGAAACGATGTTATTGATATTGGCATTTGTCCAACTCCCACTGTTTTGTTTAACGTTAAGAGTCAAAAAGCAGTCGGCGGGATTCAAATCTCCGCAAGTCATAATCCGAATGAATGGAACGCACTCAAACTGCTCAACCGTAAAGGTGAGTTCATGAGTCCAGAAGAAAATAAAACGATGTTGAACATGTTAGCTGATGCCGACAAAAAATTTGTGCCCTGGAATAAACTTGGAAAGTTAAAGAATTATGAAAAGGGATTAGAAGATCATATTAAAGCCGTGTTAAATCTTGAACACATTAATATTCCGAAGATCAGAAGAAGAAAATTCAAAGTGCTTTTGGATTGTGTAAACGGAGCCGGTGCATACTCAATGCCTGAGTTGTTGGCAAAACTTGGTTGCGAAGTAATTGAAATGAATTGCGAAAAGACGGGAATCTTTCCCCGCTTACCTGAACCAATCCCCGAAAATCTTACCGCAACCATGAGAGCAGTAAAAAAACACAAAGCCGATATCGGTATTGTAGTTGATCCCGATGTTGACCGCTTGGTATTAATTACCAACGATGGAAAACCATTTGGTGAAGAAAATACAATTACACAAGCGGTGAAATTTTATCTTTCTAAGAAAAAAGGAAATGTAGTCGTCAATCTTTCCACAACGCGCGCCGTTGATGATGTAGCGGAAGCATTCGGCTGCAAAGTTTTCCGTTCTCCTGTTGGTGAAGCGAACGTTGTACAAAAAATGAAAGAAGTAAAAGCGGTTATCGGCGGCGAAGGAAGCGGCGGAGTAATATTACCTAAAGCAGTCTTCGGAAGAGATGCATTAACCGGTACAGTTATCATGCTTCAACATTTGTTGGAGTTCGGCGGCACGATGGCGGAATTAAAAAACGCTTTACCGCAATATTTCATCGCGAAAAAGAAAATCAGTTTAACGAACCAGAATCCCGACAAAGTTATTAAGAAATTATCGGCAACTTTCAAGAATGAAAGAATGAATAACGAAGACGGTTTAAGAATTGACTTTGCTGATCACTGGGTTCATTTTAGAAAATCAAACACCGAACCGATCATAAGAATTATTACAGAAGCGGATACTTTTAAAAAAGCTGAAGAACTCTCTGATAAATATTTTAAAATGATTGAGAAGCTATAGATAATTTGTGAGCAGATTTATAAAAGTCTGCTTCGCTTTTGCAAGTAAGTAAAAAGGGCTTTGTCAAAACTGTTCGAAGTTTCGATGAGGTTGTATTCCACACCGTTACGTAAACATTCACTCTTGAAATTTTTCAAAAAAGATTCCATCGCGTCCCGGTACGATTTCTGAATTTGATACGGCTGCGTGGTTATTTCTTCTCCCGTTTCCATATCCTGAAATATTGCATCTTTCTGAAAAGAGAAATTTCGTTCCACCGGATCCAATATCTGAAATACGATCACTTCATTCTTATAGAACCGAAATTTCTTTATCGCATTAACTACACTAACCGGGTCATCAAAAAAATCCGAAATAATAACAACCAATCCCCTCTTTGTAATCTTATCCGAGATTTGATTTAAAGAAGCCGAAGTGTTTGTGTCTGTATCAGGAGTAATTTTGCTGAGAACAGAAATTATTTCTTTCAAATAGATTCGCGAGGAATTTGGCGGAAGATATTTTTTTATTTGATCTGCATAAATGGATAAGCTTACCGCATCTTTTTGTTTCAGCATTAAATAACTTAAACTTGCCGTAAGTTGAGATGCATATTCAAGTTTTGAAATTCTCCCGGGGCTTGAAAAAGTCATTGACTTGCTTACATCCATCAATAAATATGATTTAAGATTAGTTTCCTCCTCGTACTGCTTCACAAAAAATTTATCGGATTTGCCGTAAACTTTCCAATCAATATCTTTTGGAGAATCTCCCTGCATATAGGGGCGGTGCTGGCTAAACTCAATACTGAAACCGTGATACGGACTTTTATGCAGTCCAAGGAGAAAACCTTCAACAATAAATCGTGCCCGTAACTCTAAACTGGAAATCTTAGAAATTACCGAAGGATCAAGAAACCGTTTATATTCAACTTGTTCCGGATTTTCCATTATTATTTTGCTATTGTAAACTGTGTTTGGTGTTTTGCGATTATTTCTTCAGGAGAAAGCCCCATATTATCCAATTCAACTTTTGCATCATCTGCCAATTCGTTAGTAGGATATGTTTGTAAAAACTTCTTATAGGTTATGGTAGCTTCATTATATTTACCCAAAGTATTTGCCTGAATAAATCCCGACATAAATAACGCCGAAGGAGCAAATTCATACTTGGGATATTTCACAAAAACTTTTTGATAATATTCTACTGCTTTTTGTTGAGCGGTTGTCTCGTCAACTCCGTTAATCACACCGGATTGATAGATTTTAGCTATTTCATAAAAGGCTTTAGGAGCAAAGTCACTAGTCGGAAATTCATCCGCAACCTTTTCAAAAGCAGAAACTCCTTCCGCATATTTTTTTTCTTGAACCAAACGAGTTGCCGCTTCAAATTGGTCTTTTTCACTTTTTCCACAACCAGCAAAGAAAACAATAACCAATGAGAAGAGAACAATATATGATTTCATGATACCTCAAATTTTTATATTTTACATTTGTAAGCTATCAAATAAAAAAAAATCTTACAACGACTTTAATAATAACTTGTTTTTCTGTTGCAGTGCATGAGAGAACTGTGATAACTCTCACTCACTTTGTGCACCACCTCCAAAATTCGTTGAGCGACACAACATATTAACTTTAGAGGTTTTAGATTTGGTAGAAGTTTTTAGTTAATTTTTCAAAAAAACATTTATTTATTAAAGAGAAAAACTTAGATTAGGCGAAATAGATTTTATCTTTTTTGCGCAAAGACAATTTATTAAATAACCATAAGAGGCTTAAAATGAAACGATGTAGAACTTTCCTGCTTCTTCTCTTTGCAGTTTTATTAAGTGGATCAGTACATGCTCAGGTAACTAGTTTTGACTTCACAATATTCAAACCTTTACCGGAAGTTGATATTGCGGCATTATATATGTCTAAAGATATCTCCAGCGTTCAAAAAGTTTTCCAAATTTCTATTCAGCCTGCTAATGTTGAGGTTGTCCTCCAGGGAGAAATATCCTGGACCGACATTGGAAAGACATCCCCTCAATGGATCTACAACTTCACAACATTACCATTTAAATCCACAACTTTTTATAACACTGATCTTGGCGGAAGTTCGTTCATTAAAATTGGTCCGCAGAATACAAATACCGAAGTAATCAAAGACCTGATACAGAGATATGGAAAACCTGTTGGCAGGTTTGATTTTACACTTACTCTAAGAGACGCTTCTGGCGCAGAATTTACACGTACCGATTATCTTGAATTCATTAATCCGACACAATCATTTACTATTCTCACACCAACCCCATATTCTGAAGTACAACAGGGAAATATTATTATTTCTTGGATTCCTGTTCCCGGCGCTGATCATTATGAAATTAAGGTGAATGAACGAAAAAACAGTAATCAATCCTTGGAGGCAGCTCTGGCATCCGGAAATCCAATAATTGATTATGATAAAGTGCTGAGTTCCAGCTCATCCGTTATGTTAAGTGAACTGCCTAATAAACGATCGATTATAGAGGGACAAGAGTTGGTTGTACAAGTTGTTGCTGTAATTCCATTGGCAACCGGGAATAAAAAATTATCCAGCGAAATCATTAACTTTTCCGTTGCCGGAGCAAATGACGCGCGTGATAACTCAATAAAAAACGACTTAATGGCTATGACGCAGTCTTTGCCAGGTGGCTCAACTTTTTTAAACGTACTCTCAGATAAAAATTTAAGAATTACCCGGTTAGTTGATGAAAATGGGATGCCTATTTCCCAGGATCAATTAAGAAACCTGCTTAATTATTTGAATACTAATCCTGATCGAGTTATAAGTGCTCAATTCATTTATAATAATAATCAGTAACCGTAGAGGAATTGAAAAATGAAAAAAACAAATTTTCCATTAGTTGCTCTTCTAATTTTAGTTGCCTTTGCTGCAACTAATTTTGCGGGAGAAAATCCTTCTTCCGAAGCGCCAATTGCAATTGTTATGAAAATAGTAAAAGATGTTAATTTCAAAAAAGCTAACGGCGACTGGAGTGCGACAAAGATCGGTCAAACGCTTGCAACGGGGGATGAAATCAAAACCGGGGCGAAATCACTTGCTATTGTTAAATTTACAGATAATTCTATCTTGCGAGTCCGAGAAAATTGTTCAATTAAAATTTATGCCGATAAGCATGACAAACAGATCTCAAAAAACACTTACATTGAAAAAGGGGGTGTTAACTTTGAGGTAACCAAACAACAACAAAATGAAGAATTTCAGTTTACAACACCCACTATGGTCGCTTCAATACGGGGAACCAAGGGATTCTTACAAGTTGGCGATAATGGAACGGTATTAGTTCTTGAAGAGGGTGCTATAGATTATAAGTCTCTCCTTGGCGACCAAACAAAAGGGAATGTAACAGGCGGAAATTCTGTTATTTTTACTAATGATGGGCAGGTTACTGTAGCAACTATTTCACCGGATCAACAAAAACAATTGGAAGATTCAAAGAAAACGAATACAAAGAAAATAATTATCAAAACTAATCAAGGCGACCTGATCATAGAATATCTTGAAGAATAATTTTGGTTCCGTCTCTAAAAGGAGGCGGAATTTTTATTTTTATCCACATTTAAATCAACTAACGCTGGAGATTGCTCCATGATTAAAAAAGCTACTTTTCTATTTGTTGTTTTTCTTATTGCGTTCATACCAAACATTATTGCACAAGTAAGCAATGTTGTTTCAGAAGTGAAAATTGGGAATGCCAAGGAGAATGAAGCCCTCACCATCGAAGCAAGATTTCAACAATCTTCTTCAGTTACAAAAGCCGTAATCGGTTATCGCTCGTTTGGACAAAACGAGTACACTCAATCGGAAATGAACCTGCAAGGAACATCTGCTTTTTTTACTATTCCTGCCGCAGAAGTTTTCCCTCCCTATATCGAATATTTTATGCGTTTTACTTTGACATCAGGAGCTGAAGAAACATATCCTTTAGAATTTGTTACAAGCAATAACCCTCTCCAGATTCCCGTTCAAGGAGTTTCGGGTAAGGATAAGGAAGTCATTATCATGAGTCCTGAACGGAATGAAAAAATTCTTTCAGAGGAATTTTTTATTTCCATTTCTCTTCTCCGCGCTTCAAATATCGTTAATAAAAGTGCTACCAAAATTTATTTGGATAATAAGAATATAACTGACCTAGCTCTCTTTGCGGATGATATTATTATTATATCACCTGAAAATTTTCAAATTCAATTAAAAGATGGACTTCATATAGTAAACATTGAATTGTATGATACAAGTGGTACGCTTTATCATTCTGTAAGTTCTCAGTTCATCATTGTTAACCCAAGTTATGCGTTACTCGGTCAATCGGCAATTAATTACAATGTTGATCTAAGGGCAGAGTCACGAAATGAAAACATTCAATCGGTAGGAACATGGTATAATAATGTAAATTTAAATGTGCAGGCAGATTATAAAGGAGTTAACCTGCTGGGTAATATTTATGCAACCTCGGAAGAAAAAAAATATCTTCAACCAAATAACCGGTATATGCTAAGCTTATCGACAGATTTTGGAGCCGTTACGGTGGGAGATCATTATCCTAAATATCCTTCACTTGTGCTAAACGGAAAACGGTTGCGCGGTTTTAGCGGCGAAATTAATCTCGGATTTTTCAATATTCAAACAAGTTTCGGTGAAATTGATAGAAGTATTGAAGGGAAGGTAATTCAATATAAAGATACTCTTGGTTCTAATATTATTGAAGTTGATCCGGTAAAGAATTTTGGAAACAAGTATGCCGAAGTGGAACTCGGAACTTTTAAAAGAAGTTTACTCGCCATTCGTCCTTCATTTGGAAGAGGAGAAAATTTTCAGTTCGGACTATCTTTCCTCCATGCAAAAGATGAAACCAATTCAATAGAATATGGAATTGCACCTAAAGAAAATTTAGTCGTTGGTGCTGATTTAATGTTCGGGTTTGATAATCAAAATATTTTGTTTACTTCTCAGGCAGCTTTTAGTGCTTTGAATAAAGACATTTCTCAGGGTTCGCTCTCAGATGCTAAAATAGATTCTGTTTTCGGACCGGATGGTCTGAACGTTGACCCGGCAATGATAAAAAAAGTACGCGATGCATTGAATGGGATTTTTACTGTAAATCAAAATATTACTCCGTTAAATCCAAAGGAGTTGCCTACATTAGCCGCCGAAACAGCACTATCATTGAATTACTTTAACAATTATTTAAAAGGCTCTTATATCTATCGTGGTGAACAGTATTTATCTTATGGGCAGTCATTTGTTAGAACGGACGTGGCAGGCATTAACGTCCTTGATCGCTTAAGGCTTTTCGAAAACAAATTTTTCGTTTCTCTCGGATTTGAAAACTTGCAAGACAATTTACAAAAGACAAAAAATGCAACCACAACCTACCGGACTTTAAACAGTTCAATTTCTTATTATCCACGGACAAATCTCCCAAGTATTATTGTAGGTTACACTCGTTTGGATAATACGAACGGGTTGAGTGCTGATAGCATGACTTATAGCCCTGACATTTCCGGCGTAAGACCTTCCACGTATCTTTCTGCTATAAAAGATTACACAAACAGAATTTCAGCACAATTATCTTATAACTTTGAATGGTACTATCGTCATTCAGTCTCATTCAGCTTTGTTAATTCTACACGCGATGATCAGTCATTCATAAATCGTGATATAACAAACTCTTCGGTCACCGTTTCAAGCGGAACCCGGTGGTTAGATAACTTAAGTTCAAGTTTTAATGTCAGTATCAATAATTCAAAGATCGATACTACAACCTTTAATTATGTCTCTCTTTCGCTTGGAGCAAATTACTCAATGATGCAAGATAAATTACTACTTAGAGGCTCAATAAGTCCAAGCTTTGGAGACTACAAAAGAACTTCTCTCGATGCGAGCGCTCTTTATTATATCATGGCTAACCTAACCGTTCAGTTTCAAGTAAGATATTTAAATTATGATTATACTTCATCACAATTAGATCAGATAACTCAACTTCCCTATTCAGTTAAGTTAAAAGCGAATGACGTAATAATGGGATTAACTACTCAACTCTATTTACAGTAGGGTTAGATGGAAAAGTCGAAAAGCATTCCCGGGTGGGTGATAAAATTTTCAATTAGCCTCGGGATTGCTTTCTTTGTTACACTTATAACGCAGGATGCGTTCTTCCCGCTATCAAGCATTAAGGAATTAGAACTCAAACAAATTGATGAGCGGTTTGCTAACCGTGGTGAACGAGAGATAAAAAAGAAATCTGACGTTATCATTCTTGACCTTAACAATTCAACAATTGAAGGGATACTTCCCCCTTATAATTCACTCCCTCTTTCACGGTATTTATTTGCAAAAGTAATAAAAAATCTTTCCGCAGCCGGAGTAAAAGCTGTGGGAATAGACGTTGTGATGTCAAGTCCGGATCGGTTTTTTAAGAAAAACGACAGCTTGTTATTCAATGAATTGAGAAAAGCGAAAAATGTTGTGGTTGCCGGGAAAACGGAAGTAACCGGGCAACAAGAGTTTCAATTACATAAAGAACATCAAAACTATGATAATATTTTTTTTGATGCAGACAGCTCAATCGGAATTGTTAGAGTGATAAGTGATAACGATGGAGTCATTCGCCGTTATGTGCCGATGATGTATTCCGAAGCATCGGACAAATATCTCCCCACTTTTGGATTTGCCATTTTAAATAAATATTTCAATTTAAAAAATGATGAGCTCATTACTAAAAAGAATAATTTCTTTGTCCTAAATAATATAGAAATTCCGAAATTCGATAACACTTCAATGCTGATAAATTATTACGGGCCTGATAATACCTTCCTCCATTTTAATTTTCTTGAAGTTTTAGACGACAAAGAATTTTTAACAAAAGATGAGAAGGACCTTGAAACGGAGATCAATACATGGGATGATCCCGATATCGGTCTTTTAAAATCCGGTTTATTCAAAGGAAAAATAGTTTTAATTGGTTCTACCGAACCTGAAGACCAGGATATAAAACCGATCTCATTCTCACGAGGAGAAAAAAAGGGAGATAACTTGATGTACGGGGTTGAGATCCATGCTACGGCTATTCAAAATATTATTAGTAAAGATTTTTTAACAAAAGAAACTCCGGCACAAGAAATTGCTCTCATCTTCTTTTTCACGTTCATCAGTTTTTATTTGTCTTCTTTATTAAAAGACCAAAAAACAAAACGCGGGGGGATATTAGAACTTGGGAACATCATCTTAATCGCCGGTTCAGTTTTCGGTTTAAGAGAATTATCATTTTATTTGTTTTCGCACTTTTCAAATGTGTTTAATGTTATTAGCCCTTCCCTTGCCTTAGTGACCGGATATGTTGGAAGCACGGCATATCATTTCATCACAGAACGAAAACAAAAAGCAGTCATCAAGGGAATGTTCAGCCAGTATGTAAACTCAACCGTTGTGGATGAACTTATTGCCGACCCGGATAAAATGAGATTAGGAGGCGAGCGAAAAGTTTTGTCCATTTTTTTCAGCGACATCGCCGGATTCTCAACATTTTCCGAAACAAAAAAACCTGAGGAGTTAGTTACGTTTTTGAACGAATATCTTTCCGAGATGACGCGTATTGTTTTTGAAAATAAGGGAACTCTTGATAAATATATCGGCGACGCCGTTATGGCATTTTGGGGAGCACCTCTCCCCGTTGAAAACCATGCTTATCAAACATGCAAAAGTGCGTTGCTGATGCAACAACACTTATCTGAATTAAGAGCCAAATGGCGGGGAGAAGGACAGACCGAAATTCAAGTGCGCATGGGAATCAATACCGGAGAAGTAGTAGTAGGCAACATGGGGGGCAGCGAACGTTTTGACTACACCGTGATGGGCGATGCCGTGAACCTTGCTTCCAGACTTGAAGGCGCTAATAAAGAGTATGGGACAAATATTATGGTATCTGAAATGACCTATGAAATCATAAAAAAGGATTTCAATCTGCGAGAACTTGATGCGTTAGTAGTGAAAGGAAAAACTAAACCGGTCAAAGTCTATGAACTGATCGCTTTTAAAGATGACCAGCTTGATCAACCGACTCTCGATTGCATTTCGGTTTTCGATGAAGGATTGGCATTATATAAAGCATTTCAATTTAAAGAAGCGGCTACAAAATTTGCCGAGGCAAAAAATATTAAATCAAACGATCATCCATCTTTTGTTTACTTGAAGCGATGTATGCACTTTATCGAATTCCCTCCTCCCAAAGACTGGGACGGTGTTTTCAGGATGACAACAAAATAATTTAAATCCGATTCCCTCTTTTCGCATCTCACTTAAAAATTAAAACAAAAGGACAGCATGGAACTCTTAACAATCGATGGAAAAAAGATCGAACAAAGTTATTCGTATCAAAAATTTTTTACTAAAGTTGAATCCGAAGTTCTTCAATCGCATCCGGAAGAAATGAACCCCGACGATAGAAAATTTTACGAATACAAAAAGTTAAATATTCAAAGGATGAAACGACTAGAAAAAACGTTTGAAGTATCGATGGAGTTAAAACAACTTCTTTTATCAACGACTGCTAATCAACACTGGGTAGTTCTTACCGAAGGTTGGTGCGGTGATTCGGCTCAAAACCTGCCGGCAATAGCAAAAATGGCTCAAGTTAATCCTCTTGTTGTGTTACAAGTAATTGAGCGTGATAAAAACTTGGAAATAATGGATCGGTATTTAACAAACGGGACGAGAAGCATTCCTATTCTCATCTCTTTTGATGCCGAAGGAAATGAGCTGTTCCGTTGGGGACCGCGACCTAAAGAAGCACAGCAACTTGTTACACGGCTTAAAAATGAAGGGATGGAACATGACGCCTTTGTAGAGCAACTACATCTTTGGTATGCAAAAAATAAGGGCGTTGCTCTTGAAATGGAATTTAAAAAGCTTTTAAGTACTGCTGGAACAAACTAAGTTGCCGCTACAGGATCCTTTACTTTGATAAGGATTAACAAGCCGATTAGAAAAAAAAAAGCGATTGAACTTATAGCGAAACGTTGATTCCCGGTGATATAACTTATATATCCAAAAACCAACGGACCAAGAATTGCGGAACTTTTTCCGAAGAAAGAATAAAATCCGAAAAGTTCCGTCTTCTTTTCATCCGGTGTAAGTTTAGACATCAACGACCGGCTTGTTGATTGGCTGGAGCCCATTGCGATTCCCGCCAATAGTCCAACCACATAAAACATTTCTTTCTGCTGAGTATAATAGGCTAGCAAAATCGTCATCAGCCAGATAACTAAACTTATCATGATGGTTTTTTTCTGTCCAATAGAATCAGCTACGATCCCCAAAACAACAGAGCCGAGAATCGCGGTTGTTTGAACGGTAATGAAAAAGATAAGTAACTCAATATTTGAAAAATGAAGTGTGGTGCTTGCGTAATTCCCCGAAAAGAAGATTACCGTATTTACTCCTTCAATATAGAAAAAATATGAGAGGAGAAAGAGAGACAAATTTTTATAATTTTTAATATGTTTTAAAGTCCAAAAAACCCTATTAAATCCAATGCGTAAATAGGATTTCGGAACCTCAACTACTTTGCGGTTATCGTGTAATTTCAAGAATAAAGGAAGTGAAAAGATCAGAAAGAAAACCGCGGCAATCAAAAACGTAATTTTAATTTGACCCGATTGAATAAACGGATAAACAAGCGCCAGGCAAACAAGTGAACCGAGATACCCCATCCCAAAACCATATCCGCTTACTCTACCGTAATTTTTCGGTATTGTTATTTCAGGTAGAAAGGCATCATAAAAAACCAGCCCGGCTTCAAACCCAACGTTAGCTATTATAAAAAGAATTAACCCGGAGAGGACATTTCCCTTTTCAACAAAAATTAAGAGCGCTGTTGCAATAATACATTGCAGCGTGAAAAAAAGGAGAAATCTTTTCTTACCGGCGGAATAATCGGCTATTGCCCCAAGTACCGGAGAAATAATCGCTGTTATCAACATTGCGATACTCGTACCTAAGCTCCAGTATAAATCACCTATCGGTTTCCCTTCGCTCACCGTTTGCTTAAAATAAACCGCGTAGAGAAACGTAACTATGATGATAGAATAGGAAGTATTTGCAAAATCGAATAACGTCCAAACAAAAATTTTTAACTTGGAACTCATTGAGGTGGTTGAGGCTTCGCAGGAGTTTCGTCAAGTAATCCCCTTCCGGTTTTATTTAATTTACCCGATTTTTTTAAATCGCTTAGAAAGCCATCAAGTATGCCGTTAATAAATTTTCCACTGGAAGCAGTACTGAAATTTTTTGCTATTTCTATTGCTTCGTTGATCGAAACTTTCGGAGGAATATCAGGCAGATAAGCAAGTTCACACATCCCCATCCGCATAAGGATTCTATCAATCATCGCAATTCGTTCAATTTCCCAATTGTTCACCCGTTTTTTAATTTCTTCATCAAGTTCGCTCTGATGAATGATAACAGAACGAAGAATCTGTTCGGCAAATTCTCTGTCTTCCGGAAGTTCAATATTGGAAAGAATTCCATTTTTTGTTGTTTCAAGATTTTCATTATTCATTTCGTATGCATACAAGATCTGCATTACTTTTTCACGTAAAATCCGACGTATAAATTTTTTCTGCACCATAGGTTTTATCTTTTCTAAATTGCAAAGAACCAAAAATTAATTAAAGCTATACCTTCTCTCAGTTTGTAATATACTAAACTTTTAGAATTTAAGGTAACATTTGAACCGCTCAGTTTTACTTTAATGTTGTAAAACTTACTTATCTCATTTATTCTTTTTAGGTGAAAGCGGTCGGAGATAATGACCACATTTTTCATCTTCTTTTCACCGATCAAATCATTTTTTATAAAACGGATCTGCTCTGTTGTAGAAGCTGTTTTCTTTTCCATCCAAACATCTTTTGGATCCACCGAAAATTTCATCAAATAATTGAAAGCTACTTCCGCTTCAGACAATTCACCCGGAGCGTTTCCGCCGGTGAGTTGGATCTTTGCGATTTTCTTTTTCGCATATAATTCTCTTGCTTTATTTAGCCGCTCCATTAATATGGTACTCGGCACGTTGTTCGACCAAACTGCGGCTCCAAGAACCACCCCAACGTCACCTGCCGGTTCATTCTTTTCTTCCACAGGAAAGGTCCCAAACGTGTAAAGAAAAACAAATCCATAAAGAAAAATTGTTATAAAAATACTATTAAGCAGTGTTCTTAAAAAAAGTAACGAGTTAGACCTAAAAATTAAGAGCCAGCAATAACTAATCAGGCTAAACTGAATGAACTGCGAACTAAAAAATAAAAACCATAAAACAATCTTCGCAATAGGAAAACCAAAAAGATATCCGACAGGAAGATGAATTTCAAGTACAACAACCAGACCAGCCAACAATAATAAAACCGACTGTAATGACATCACCCTAACAAAGAGGCTGCTTTTTCCAAAAAATCCTCCCTTATCTCTAAAAGCAAGAACAATCAATTCGATCAATAAAACTGCCGCAAAAATAAGATTGAGAACATTTCCCGGAAAGCTAAGTTTAAAATCAGTTAAGGAAAGTTCCTGATTTCTATATTTTATTCCATATAGCAAAAACAAATTGAAGAGAGGAAGAAGAAAAAGTGCAATCTTCATTACCGAAATCGATGAAGTCTGTTTCTTTCTTCTTACCGGCATAAATAAAAGTTATCCATAATTTGTTTTTTTGTGTGAAAAATTAGTTTACTTAACTCTCTAAACTTGTTTTTTGTCCGACTTTGACGGATTGAAAATATTTTTTAACAAGGAAATAAATTACTCCCGCGGCAAATGCACCGGTTACATCGGCTGTCCAATCATAAAAATCACAAAACCTGCCGGGGATAAAATATTGATGCACTTCGTCAATCATACCGTAGAAGGCTACAATCAATAAAGCCACAAGAATTGGAAATTTTTTAAACATTTTATTTTTATTTTGGAAAAATAATGTGTTGCTTAATAAAAAAGTCAACAAAAAATATCCGAGGAAATGTTCTATCTTATCACTGACACCGGTTTTTGGTAATTGTTGTGCCGGTAGCGTTGTTGCCACAAAAAGAATAATCCAATACAAGACCAGTGGGGCAAACACGGTTACAAGTTTATTTTTTTCAAAAAAGTTATAGAGCATTATTAAGTTCTTTCAAAGTAAAAGGAATTTGATCCGCGACTTCACTTGCAGTAAATCCGTACGCAGATTTTTTATGTTTTAACTGGTCGGCTGCCAATCCATGAATATAAACTGCACTTAAAACAGCGTGCTGTACATTATTAATTTGAGCAAGAAAACTTGCAATCATTCCGGTTAACACATCGCCGCTCCCAAATTTAGCAAGCCCCGGATTTCCAGTTGGATTTATGAAGGCAAATCCATCGGCAGAAAATACAATCGTTCTTGGACCTTTAAGAACCAATGTTGATTTTGTTTCATTCACAAACTCTTTGCCGTAAAAAAGCAAATCTTTTTCAACTAACTTACTATCAACATCTATCAAAGATGAAAATTCTCCGAGATGCGGTGTAACCACAACATTCTTTAATTTATAATTTCGATACTCTTTATTACGTAAAGCAAAAAGTGCGTCGGCATCAACGACAATTTTTTTATTCGGATGTTTCTGTAAAAGAACACGAACAAAATCCATAGTTTCTTCATGTCTGCCAAGACCGGGACCAATAGCAATTACATCCGACCAGGTTAACTTTTCTTTTAGCGAAGAATAAAATTCTGATGAAAGATACTCTGTGTTTTTCTCACCATAAAATTGAATTACGGATTCCGGACGTTTTTGCAGCAATATTTTTTGTAATGAATCCGGAATAGCGAGAATAACAGCACCGGCACCGGATTTGAATGCAGCACTCGATGAAAGCACTGCGGCACCGCTATATTCTTTTGATCCTGCAAAAAGTAAAACTTTCCCGGCTGAGTACTTATTTAAATTTTTTCTTTTTGAAGGAATGATCGTTTTTACGTCGTTTCCTTCCACTAAAAAATCTTCCGAAGTTTCCTCTTCAAAATATTTATCGCCGACACCTATTTCACCTTTTTTGATAACGCCGGAAGAGGCGTATCCATCTCCAAAGAAAAGTCCCCGTTTTAATGCACCGAGAGTAATTGTCAGGTCGGCTTTAAAGATTGTTGCTCCATAACCGGTATCGGCGTTTAATCCTGTCGGAACATCAACTGCAATTTTTTTATTTGAAAAGGTATTAATTTTTACGACAATTTCTTTTAGTACTCCTTTCAAATCTCCCTGCGAACCGCTTCCTAATAACGCATCAATGATTACGTCAAAAGACCAGAGAATATTTATATCTCCAACTTTTGTGATCTTCTTAATAAAAATATTTTTATATAGCAGCGCGGATGAAAGGAGAAGTTCGTAATTTTTTTTTGCGTCGGCAGACAATTCTTTTTTCTCCGAAAGATGAAGAACCACCACTTTGTGACCGGCAAAAGCAATTTTTCTAGCAAGAGCAAAACCATCGCCGCCATTATTTCCTTTACCGCATAAAATTCCCACGGTCGTTGGAACAGAATCTAGAAATCCTTTTTCGGAAATGATGTTGAAGAGACTTGAGGCGGCATTTTCCATTAAAAGAAGCGACGGGAAATTGAGTTGTTCGATAGCAAACCTATCGACTGCTCTAACTTGATTATTTGTAAATAACGGAATCATAACATTTCTTTTAAGTTGCCAGTAATCAGTTTTCTGTTGCTCGTATTAGAAACAAATACTTTCAACCGACCGATGATTAATGACCGATGACTAATAAATTAACCAACAAAAAAACTAATAAGCTGAATAATTGAGTTTGGGAAAAGCCCCATAACTATCACCAACAAAGCTGAAATGAAAATTCCGAGTAACGCTTGATATGAGGGTTCAACCTCTATCGGTGCATCCGTTGATTTGAAATACATTACAACAACAACACGCAAATAAAAATAAGCACTAATTGCACTGGAGATTACACCGATGATTGCAAGCCATGTTAAGTTTGCTTCAATTGCAGAAACAAAAACAAAATATTTACCGAAGAATCCAGCAAATGGCGGAATGCCCGCAAGTGCAAACATGAAAATTGTAAGCAGTGCGGCAAGCATCGGATACTTTGCTGCCAACCCGGTATAACTTTGTAAATCAACGTGTGAATTATCTTTCGCTTCAATCATTGAAATAATCCCAAACGCGCCTAAATTCATAAATGTATATGCGGCAAGATAAAATACAATACCGGTAACACCATCTTGATTAGCGGAGGCTAAGCCGATAATCATATAGCCTGCATGAGCAATTGAGGAATAGGCTAACATTCTTTTTAAATCGGTTTGAGAGATGGCGACAATAGCACCGTAAAGCATGGTTATTGCCGCAAGCACGGATAACAATGTTGAGAAAATATTTTTTTCAAGATTTCCGATCACTGGGATTAACACAAAGATCAAAGCACTAAAAGCCGCAGCCTTTCCACCGGTAGACATCAATGCTGTAACCGTGGTAGGCGCTCCCTGGTAAACATCGGGAACCCACATGTGAAATGGAACAGCCGCAATCTTAAATGAAAATCCGATAACGAAAAGAAGAAGCCCGACTAAAAATACGATACTCGGTTTGCCTTGCATTAAATAGACAGAAAATGCTGGTATAGACAAAGAACCAACCGAACCATAAATTAACGCCATTCCATAAACAACAAATCCGCTTGCAAAAGCGCCAAGTAAAAAATATTTTAAAGCTGCTTCATTTGAAGAGGATCTTTTTCTGTTAAAACCGGTGAGGATATAAAAACAGACCGACATTTGCTCAAGTCCGATAAAAACCATTACCAAATCTTTTGCACTGGCGAGAAACATCATGCCAAGCACAGCCGACATCATCAAAATATAAAATTCACCATAATAGATCCCGACTTTTTTTATGTGATCGATCGAGAGCAATACTACAATGGCAGCACCAAAATTGAAAATAAAATAGAAGAGATGCGTAAGTCCTCCGACCGCAAGCATCGAATGAAATACTATTCCCTCCTGGTAAGCAGTAAGGAGTGAATAGTATGCTGTTCCAACGAAGAGCGCAATCGAAAGCCAGGGGAGAATAATTTCACTCTTTTCGTAAAACATTTCAACGATAAGCGAAAGTAAAATACCACCGCTAATAATTAGCAGCGGGGTGATCATAAAAATTTCATTCATAGGTTATCTTATTTTCATTCAATAAATAAAATGTCTGCGTCAGTTTCTTCAATGGTTATTTTATGCTTCTCAGCAAGGTACAGTGCTATTTTCCGGTGATTGTTCCAATCGAAAATATTTTTTCCTTCTTCAACTAGAACCATTTTAATTGCTTCATATTTTGAAAGTGAGTCTGAAAGTCCTTTATATTCAAGGAAATATAAATCTAAAAACTCTTCATGCTCAACAAGTTGAATGCCTTTAGAACTTCTGGAAAAATCAGTAATGATGTCGCTTTCAACAATAACTTTTAATAATTGCGCTTTAAAAGGAAGAAGAATTCTGTTCCCGTAGCAGAGACCGTTAATTTTATTTTTAATGACTTCATCCAATGTATACATTGCTATCCTCTAAAAAATAAAAACCAGATTATTGCAAAAATCGGCAACAAAATCGGTAACGAATATTTTACGATATAGGTGAAAAAGCTCGGCATTTCAATTCCAGCCCGTTCACTTATCGATTTCACCATAAAATTTGGACCATTGCCAATATACGTCATCGCACCAAAAAACACTGCACCAACCGAAATTGCCCGCAGATAAACTTCATCAACAGTAACAAAATGTTTTACGTCTGAAGCAAGATTGATATCTAAGCCAAACTTGCCCATTGCCGCACTTAAAAAATTCAGATACGTCGGCGCGTTATCCAAAACAGAAGACAAGGCACCGGTTGACCAATAAAAAGTTGTCTGGGTTAAGTAATGGCTATAAACCCGTGACTCATAAGCGATCAACTGCAAAGCTGGAATCATTGTTAAAAAGATTCCTATGAACAAGTAAGCAACTTCTTTAATCGGTTCAAAATCAAATTCATTCGCTTTAAGAATTTCCAAATCGGCAGTTTTAAATGACGCTACCGCTACCGAAAACATTATGATTTCCCGGATACCGAATGGAAGGGGACTTAAACTCGGAACCCAATGCATTACTTTCGGATCTATAAAAACAGCAATGATGATGATTAAAAAGTAGATCAAATTTTTCGAACCTTTTAATTCAACTAAATACTTTCCTTTTTCATTCACTGTCTCAGCTTTCTTTTTGTTTGAAATGTCGAACAAAAAGAAAATTAAAAGTGCAATCAGAATTCCGATGCTCCAAATGCCAAAGACATTTTCAATTACCCAGAAGAACGGAACTCCGCGCAGAAACCCTAAAAACAACGGAGGATCACCAATTGGAGTTAAAGCACCGCCAATATTGCTCACAATAAAAATAAAAAAGATGATCAGATACGGCTTCATCCTTTCCCGGTTCATTTTAATGAAGGGACGAATGAGCAGCATCGATGCACCTGTTGTGCCTATTAAATTTGAAATCACCGCTCCAAACAAAAGGAACAAAACATTTGAAATAGGTGCAGCTTTAAAATTCACTTTAATTAGGATGCTTCCGCTTGCAATAAAAAGCGAAGTGAGTAAAGCAATAAACGAAATATATTCTGTAACGGAATGCTCAACACTTTTAAAGTCATTTAAAAATGCGATATAATAACTCACTACAACCAATCCGAGAAGGATAGAAATTTTATGATAATTTCTTTCCCAAAAATGTTTGTAAATAATTGGACCGGTTGCTATAAGCAAAAGTAAAACAAGAAACGGTAAAACCATTAATGGATGCGGCATCTGACTCACATGTCCCGTACTGGTCACCAACGAATCCGCTACCGGTTTCGCATCCGAAGCAAATATATTTTTACTGACAAAGAACAACAGTACTATAAAAAACTTTTTAAACATTACTTTTATTTAAGTAAAATTGATGAAGAAGCAGTTGTCACCTGGTGTATAATTGATGCTGAAACTGCGTCGGTCAATTTTAAGAAAGTCCCGGGATAAATTCCTATCCAGACAATGAATATAAAAATTGGAATGAGAACAATCATTTCTCTTGCATTCAAATCGGTTAGATGCTCTAATTTTGGTGTAGCGTGATATTCACCAAACACAACACGCTGATACATCCACAACATATAAACTGCGGCAAAAATAACTCCGCTTGCTGCAAACGCTGTAAACCACCAACTATTAAGTACACCGGATTTAAATGAACCGATAAGAATTAAAAACTCACCGATAAAACCGTTCAACCCCGGCAAACCAATTGAAGAAAGCGAAGCAACCATAAACGCTACTGAAAAGAGTGGAACCACTTTTGCAATTCCGCCGTAATCAGCAATTTCACGCGAGTGTGTTCGTTCGTAAACAATTCCAACCAAAAGGAATAAAGCTCCGGTTGAAAGTCCGTGGTTTACCATTTGAATAATGGCACCCTGCATAGATTGTTGTGTCATCGCGAAAATTCCGAGTACAACAAATCCTAAGTGCGAGACCGAAGAATACGAGACAAGTTTCTTCATATCTTTTTGAACCATTGCAACCAACGCGCCGTAAATGATTCCAATTACTGCCAGCACTGAAATGTAGGGAGCAAAAGCAATTGCTGCCTGCGGAAATAACGGAAGACAAAATCTTATTAAACCGTACGTTCCCATTTTTAGAAGAACTCCGGCAAGAATTACAGAGCCTGCTGTCGGCGCTTCAACATGCGCATCCGGTAACCAGGTGTGAAGCGGAAACAAAGGAACTTTTATAGCAAAACTAAAAGCGAATGCAGCAAACATCCAAAATTGAATTTGTTTTGCGATTGTTGGACCAACCTGATAGAGATCAAGTAAATTTGTTGAGAAAACTCCCAGCGGTCCGGAGGCGTAAACAGCCAGCCAGATGATCGCCACAAGCATTAATAAACTTCCGAACATCGTATAGATAAAAAATTTAACGGAAGCATAAATCCGTTTCGGCCCGCCCCAAATCCCGATAATAAAATACATCGGAATAAGCATCGCTTCCCAAAAAATGTAGAACAAAAATAAATCTAACGAAACAAAAACTCCCAGCATTCCAACTTCAAGCATTAACATGAAGAAAGTAAACTCCTTAACATTTTTTTGAATGCCCTTCCAGCTTGAAAGCAAAGTAAGTGGAGTCAAAAATGTTGTAAGCAGAACGAGGACAAGCGATAAACCATCGATTCCGACAAAGTAAGAAACATTGAGCTTCTCAACCCAAATAAATTTTTGTGTGAACTGAAAGCCCGCATTCGCCGGATCAAACTTGAAGTAAACTATGAGAGATAAAACAAATGCGGCTAAGGAGACTATCAATCCGAAAACACGAATTGAACTTTCTTTTCCTTTAGGAAATAAAAGCAATAGCAATGCACCTGCTAACGGTATAAAAAGTAAATAGGTGATCAACAAATTATTTTCCATAGTTACAGACTAAAAATTATCCAGAAAAGAGCGGCTACAATTCCAAGCATCATAACAACTGCATAGGTTTGTGCAACGCCGGTTTGAATTTTTCTAACTTTACCAGAAACAAGTTCCACTAGTGAGGCAGTGCCATTTACCAGACCATCAATCAACTTAACATCCGTTATTTTCCACAAAAGCGATTCGGATGTTCTAAAGATCGGTTGAATAATGGCTTTATTGTATGCTTCATCAACATAATATTTATTGAGAAGAATTTTGTAAATCCCTTTGAATTTTGAAGCGGTGTGTTCGGCAACTTTTTGATTTTTAAGATAGATATATCTTGCGAGATATATTGAACTTGCTGCACCGACAACCGAGATAACCATCAATAATATTTCTTCAAAATGAGTATGACTTCCATATTGAGCTAAGCGAATTTGCGAATCCGAAAAAATTGGTGCAAGCCAACTATGAAAATTGTTTCCATGTTCGCCCGAAAAAATTTCAGGGATTCCGATAAATCCACCAACAACTGAAAGTACCGCCAAAACAATTAACGGAATGGTCATCAATTTTGGCGATTCATGCGGATGAACATGATGCTCATCGAAACGATGTTTGCCTTCAAATGTTAAATTTAAAAGACGGAACATATAAAACGCCGTGAGGAGTGCCGTTACTACTCCGATAAACCAATAGATGAATCCTGCGTTTGCGTAAGCGCTCCAAAGGATTTCATCTTTGCTGAAGAAACCTGCAAGAGGCGGAATTCCAGAGATGGCAATTGCTGCGACTAAAAATGTCTTATAAGTCGTCGGCATATATTTTTTCAATCCGCCGTACTTTTGAATATTCTGTTCATCGTGCATCCCGTGGATAACCGAACCGGCACCAAGGAATAAAAGAGCTTTAAAAAAAGCGTGCGTCATCACGTGGAAAATTCCAGCTGAAAAAGCGCCGACACCCATTGCCAAAAACATATACCCAAGCTGACTTACCGTTGAGTAAGCTAAAACTTTTTTAATATCATTTTGAACCAACCCGATTGTAGCCGCGAACAAAGCAGTTAATAAACCGATGACAGCAACTACCGTCATAATTGCAGGAGCAGAAGCAAAAATAATTGAACAGCGGGCAACCATATAGACACCGGCGGTAACCATTGTAGCAGCATGGATTAAAGCTGAAACCGGTGTAGGACCTGCCATTGCATCCGGGAGCCAGACAAATAATGGGATCTGCGCTGATTTTCCCGTTGCACCGATAAATAAAAATAGAGCAATAAAACTATATACCGTAGTTGAAATATTTAAAGCATTTGCGCGAGTAAAAACTTCATTAAAATTCAAACTATTAAAAGTTAAAAAGATTAAAAACATGCCAAGCAAAAATCCAAAGTCGCCAATACGATTGACGATGAAAGCTTTTTTAGCGGCGTCACCGGTTGTACCTTTTTCAAATTTTCTATCGTACCAAAAACCAATTAATAAATAAGAACAAAGTCCAACACCTTCCCAGCCTAAAAAGAGAAGTACAAAATTATCGGCAAGGATCAAATTCATCATCGCAAAGATGAAAAGATTTAAGTAGGCAAAAAATCTCCAGAATCCTTTGTCTCCATGCATGTAACCGATAGAATAGACGTGAATGATAAAACCAACACCGGTTACAATTAACGCCATGGTTAGAGAAAGTTGATCAACTTGATATGCGATTGAAACGTTTAAACTTCCTACAGAAAGCCAATTAAAAAGTGTAACAATATGTTGCCGTTGATCAGTTGGGAGAGCGATCGTTTCAAAAAAAGCACCAACAACAATAAGGAACGATACTCCGATTGTCCCACTTCCGAGCCAACCGATGATTTTTTCATTTTTGATCCGTGAACCGAAAATTCCGTTTATAAGAAATCCGGCTAAAGGCAAAAGGACGGTAAGATAGATTAATTGTGTCATGAACTGCTGTTTAATTTCTGATTACCATTTAAGGATGTTGATTTCGTCAATGTTAATTGTCAATTTATTTCTGAAAAGGGCGATGATAATTGCCAAACCAACGGCAGATTCCGCGGCTGCAACCGTCATAACAAAAAATACAAAAAGCTGACCAATGTTATTACCGAGAAACGATGAGAAGGTAACAAACGATAAATTTGCGGCGTTCAACATCAATTCAATTGACATAAAAACGATGATGGCGTTTTTACGGGTTAACACACCCACTACTCCGGTAATGAACATAAAGGCACTAAGCACAAGATAAAATTCAATTGGAATCATAATCAATCAAAATGTTTTTTTGCTAAAACTAATGCGCCGATTGCCGCGGCAAGTAATAAAAATCCAGCCGCTTCAAAAGGAATTAAATATGTTGTAAATAAACCTCTCCCTATACTTTCTACAGTTCCTATTTGCACACTCTTCTCCACATCCTGTGGAATTGAAGAGGAAAGTTTTCCGAAAAATATAGTGTAAATAAGTTGAAAGAAAACCACAACGCCTACAACCAAAGCAAGCCATTTCATTTTGGGATTTTCTTCAAAAAAGTTTTTTTCATGTTCTGGGCGGAGTAGCATGATTACAAATAAGAAAAGAACCATTATAGCCCCGGCATAAACAATTACTTGTACAACGGCAATAAATTGGGCATTTAACAGAAGATAAATTCCCGCTAAAGCCGCAAAGTTTAAAACTAAAAAGAGGGCGGAAATAATCGGGTTCTTTCTAGTAACAACCAAAATCGAAGTAACAACTGCAATAATTGCAAAGACCGAGAAAAGAAGAATTTGTAATGTTATCATTTATATTTTTAAATTTTTATTTCCTAATTCGTAATTCCTAATTTTTACGGAGTGTTCCGGTAAATCATCCTTGGGAAAGGAATAGTTTCCCGGAGATGGTCAAGCCCGCAAATCCAGGTCACGGTTCTTTCTAATCCAAGTCCAAAACCGGCATGAGGAACTGAACCGAATCGCCGTAAATCTAAATACCACTCAAATGCTGCTTGCGGAAGATTATGCTCTTTAATTCTTGAAAGAAGCAAATCAAAATTATCTTCTCTCTGACTTCCGCCGATAATTTCTCCGTAGCCTTCCGGGGCAAGTACATCAACGGCTAAAGCTAATTTTGGATTTTCGGGATCGCGTTTCATATAGAAAGCTTTAACTTCCGAAGGATAACGATGCACCATTACCGGTCTATCAAATTGATTTGAAACGATGGTCTCATCGGCAGCGCCGAGATCATTTCCGTATTCAAATTCAACACCGTTTTTCTTTAGGATTTCAACAGCTTCATCATAAGAGATTCTTGGGAAAGGTCTTTTTACGCTTTGCAGTTTGGTGGTATCACGTTCCAAAGTTTTTAATTCTTCAGCTCTATCGGTTAAAACAGATTGAACAATATATTCAAGAAATTCTTCGGCTAAATCCATATCATCATTTAAATCTGCAAAAGCTACTTCGGGTTCAACCATCCAGAATTCGGTAAGATGTCTTCTGGTTTTTGATTTTTCAGCACGAAACGTAGGACCAAACGTGTAAACTTTTCCTAATGCTAGAGCACCGGCTTCGGCATAAAGCTGTCCCGATTGCGTTAAATAAGCTTTTCCCAGATCAAAATATTCTGTTTCAAAAAGGGTCGAGGTTCCTTCGCAGGCAGCCGGAGTTAAGATCGGCGCATCCATTAAAGTAAAACCTTTGTTGTCGAAAAAGTCACGGATCGCTTTTACTATTCTGTGGCGGATTTTCATAATTGCAACTTGTCTGCTTGACCGCAACCAAAGATGCCTGTTATCCATTAAAAATTCAATTCCATGGTCTTTTGGAGTAATGGGATAATCATGTGTTTCGTGAAGGACGTTTAGATGTGTGGCATCAAGTTCATACCCGCCAACAGCGCGGGGTTCAGCTTTTACTTTTCCTGTAACTTCAATGGCTGATTCTTGACCGATTTTGTCACAAAGGTCAAACACTTCAGGTGTTACATTCCCCTTGAAATAAACACATTGTAAATAACCTGAACCATCCCGAAGGACTAAAAATCTTAATTTTCCGCTTGAACGTTTATTGTAAAGCCAACCTTGAATGGTGATTTCTTGTCCGACATACTTTGCTAGATCACTAATATAAATTTTCTGCATCGATTTAGTTTAAATTTCTGAATTTTTGTTTCAAATATAGGAAATGTTTTCTTAAGCTAAAAAGAGACTGCCTCAATATTAATTTTTTTTGAAATCAGACTAAAGGAAGAGACTGAAGTTTTATTAAGAAAAATTAATCTTCCGTTAAGATTACCTTAAGGTTGGTTCATTAAGTTTCAGATGTAAATTTTATAAAACAAAAAGAAAGGTTCATACAATGAAACGTTTATTTGCATTAATGGTAGTGTTGGCTTTCACTTTTTCAATGGTTTCTTTTGCGCAAGATGCTCCTAAAGCAGCAAAAGCTCCAAAAGCTAAAATTGAGAAGAAAGTTGAAGCAAAAGCAGCATCAGTAAAAAAAGTAGCTGCAGTTAAAACAACTGAAGCTAAAAAAGAAGTTGTAAAAGAAGCTAAAGCAAAAACCGAAAAAGTTGCTAAACATAAAGTTAAAAAAGCAGCTAAAACTCCAGAAAAAAAATAATTTCTGAATGAAATATGAAAAGGAGAGTTTTTTAACTCTCCTTTTTTTATTTTAAATCTATGAAAATATTACTTATTGAAGATGAGAAGAAAGTTGCTTCTTTTATAAAGAAGGGACTTGAAGAAGAGTTTTTCACCGTGGATGTTGCCTTCGATGGAAAACAAGGCTTTAATCTGGCTTCAGTTGAAAATTATGATATTATTGTTTCAGACATCATGCTTCCCTTTCTTGACGGAATTACGTTAACTAAATTATTGAGAGAAAAAAAAATCACCACACCAATCCTTTTACTTACGGTAAAAGATTCTGTGAAAGATAAAGTTACCGGATTGGACGCCGGTGCAGATGACTATCTAACAAAACCCTTTGCATTCGAAGAACTCCTTGCAAGAGTGAGAGCGCTGGCAAGAAGGAATGAAGGGAATCTTTCTTCACTGCTGCATGTTGCTGATTTACAACTTGACCAAAAATCTCATAAAGTACTCCGGGGAGAAAAAGAAATCTTTCTTACTCAAAAGGAATATGTAATTCTTGAATTGCTCCTTCTTAACAAAGATGGAATTGTCTCACGGACAAAATTACTGGAAAGCATTTATGATTATCATTTCGACACCGGGTCAAACGTAATTGAAGTATTCATCAACAAACTTCGGGCAAAAATTGAAACAGGATTCCAGCAACAGCTTATCTATACAATCCGCGGTTCCGGGTATATGATAAAAGAACCGGCTGAATGATGTTTCCCTTTAAAAATTTTTCCCGCTTTGTTTCCACTACCAGATTCAAAACCACACTATGGTATGTCTTTGTCTTTACACTGCTTGAACTCCTCCTTGGATTAGGTGTTTATTTTTACCTGTACAAAAATCTAAATGAGAGCCTTGATGCTTCTTTACTTAAACAAGCAGACGCCATTGAAACTGTTGTGATTCAAAAACATATTGATATTGAATCGTTTACTCCTGATTCTGTTTTTACAAGTGAAGAAGATTTAATGTGGGATATTTTATATGATGCCGTTGCACTGAATAGACGAAATACGTTCATCCAAATTTCAAGACAAGGGAAAATTATTTTTAAATCAGCGAGCTTGTTTCAGCAGCAACTATCCTTCCCTAACAAAACCGGAAAGATGCAACTTTTTGATTTTAACGATTCAACGTTAAGTGAAAGCTTAATCCGGTGCGCGGTTAAAAACGAAAAGAAATTTCAAATTATTGTCGCTTTCCCGAAAGAACATATTTCACAAACTCTGAACAGTTTGAAAAATTTATATCTTTTTTTAGCCCCGATATTTTTATTGATTTCTATATTCGGAGGAGCCGTCATCTCGGCAAAGGCGCTTTCACGTATTGACAGAATTATAGAGAAGACAGAAGAAATTACGGCACAGAACCTCGACCAGAAAATTGAGGGAGAACAATACCACGATGAATACGGAAGATTAGTCCGAACAATGAACAAGATGATCCAACGTATCAAACTTTCCGTCGATTATATGAATCAATTTTCACTTTCCGCCGCGCACGAATTGAAAACTCCGCTAACTATTCTAAGGGGAGAGCTTGAAGTAACGCTAAAATCAACCAAAACTCCCGAAGCGTATAAAGAGATTCTTGAAAGTAATTACGAAGAAACACTGCGTTTGATTAAGATTGTCGATAATCTTTTCTTTATTGCCAAAGTTGACCACACAAAAATTCAGTTGACCAAAACAGAGATCAACGCCAAACAGTTTTTAAATCAAATTCTACAGAATCTTAAAATTCTTGGGAAAGAAAAAAATATTTCCTTCTCTCTAGCGTGTAATGAAAATGTTCAACTTCTTATCGACAAAGAAACCATGCAGCAGGTCATTACGAATCTCGTTGATAATGCGATTAAGTATGGTGAGGAAAACCAGACGGTAGCACTTGCGTGCATAAAAGAAGAAGATATAATTCGTATCTCGGTGACGAACAAGGGTGAAGGTATTCCTGATGAAGAGCTTCCAAATATATTTAACAGATTTTATAGAGTTGAAAACTCACGCAACCGGAAAACGGGTGGAATTGGTTTGGGGCTTTCAGTAGTTAAATCAATTATTGAATGGCATGGTGGCGAGATTTTAGTTGAGTCAATCCCAAATTCAGAAACCACATTTACCGTTTCCCTTCCGGTGTAGACACTCAAAATACCCCATAACAAAATGCCGATCATTATTTTCTAAATTTAGACCGACATTTTGTTTTCATTCCTAATTCCTAATTCTCAATTCCTAATTAACTGAACTATCTTCTCCGTTCTTTCGCTTTGTCATCACTCCCACGGTTAGTACTTTTACGTGACGGTGTTGCCTCGCGTTGTTCAGTTTTTCTGCTGATATTCGGAACCGCTCTTTCAACCTGACGATTTTGTGGTTGTGCCTGTACCTCACGTTTCCGTTCAACAGGTTTAGGCTCAGTTGCTTTTTCTTTTACAACTTCACGGCTTTTTATTTCAACCGAATTATTATTCTGACCTTGTCTTTGCGGTTGCGTTTGTACTTCTCTTTTCCGTTCTCCGCCTTTAGTGGATTGCTCATCAGCCGGCTTGCGGTTATCAATCTTATTTCCGTCTTCAAGAATTCTTTCATTTGTTCGAACTTTATTGCGTTCATCTACTTTCCCGGGTTGAGTGTTCTCCAGATTTCTTCTTCGTTCACCAACTTCAACTTTAGACACATTAAGCGAAGATTGTCTTTCGCCGCGTTCGATTGTAAAGTTTCTATCGCCGGACTGAACTTGATTTCGCGGAGTTAATATTTCAATCCTATTTCCACTTTTAATAATCGAATTCCTATCGACAGATTCAACATTTTTTCTAATCAATTCTCTTCGTTGAATATTCCTTCCTCCGCGTTCTTGTACGGTGCGGAAATCAACTCCACGGTTGATTACACTTTCTCTTTCATATCCGTAATCGTTGCGCATTTTTGTGCTGCCGAAAATTCGTTCTTTGTATTGTGCTCCTGCATAATAATTATATGCATGTTGATGTCCGAAATATTTGTACCGTACAAAATTCCAATGCGTAAACGGAATAGAAAAATTTATTGAAAAATTAATTCCCGAATGAATGTTAAATGTTGCGTATGGAGGAAGCGGAGCCCAGCCGATATAATCATTATCATAACGCCATTCTACCCAGGCAGGTGCCCATTGATAATCCGGAAACCAAATCCAGCCGTAGTAATCATCAAAATGCCAACGACCGTAATGATAAACAATGTTTCCATAAGGTTCGTAAGAATCCCAATACCAGCCGTCGTTTGTCCAGATCCATGTTCCATTCGAGTAAGGCTGCCAATGACGGTTATTTATTCTTGGACTCCAAACAACCAGTCCGTCGTCTATTTCTACCCATCTTCCGTAGGGAGAAAGATTCGAATAAAAATAGTTAAACCCTATTCCTCCTTGATAACTGTTTGCCTCAACTTTTTCACTTAAGAAAAGGAAGGAAAGTATTGCGGTAAATAAAACTAACTTTTTCATGATACACCTCAAATGTTTCTTTTAATTTAACAATCATCGTGCCGGAGAAATTCCGGCAAAAAACTTAATTTATTCAAAAAAGTGTGTAGTGAATTGGACACTTCGCTTGCTGTTTTACACAAAATGTTTTCTAACCTTCCGTGACAATACCACAGTAGGATTTCAGTTGTTTAAAAATAATTCCACCTGTTCCAATTTATTGATTTCATACTTATGTTTGTTTAGTACTTAATTTATAAAACAAGATTTAGAAAATATTTGAAATTCGAGGAAAAAGCATGAGATTTTCATTGAACGTGGACCATATTGCATTGTTACGGAATGCACGGGGGGAATTTCAACCTGACCCGGTAACGGCAGCGTTATTAGCGGAACAAGCCGGTGTTGACGGTATCGTCGTTCATCTGCGCGAAGATAGAAGACATATCAACGAACGCGATTTGCGTCTGCTTCGAGAATTAATTACCACTAAACTTGATCTTGAAATGGCGGCAGTTGATGAAATTATTGCAATTGCATGCGATGTGCAACCGGAGCTTGTGACACTCGTTCCTGAAAAAAGATTGGAACTTACAACCGAAGGGGGAATAAATGTTATTGATTCCATCAGCCTTTTAAAAACAACAATAAAAGAGATGCACAAACGTGAAATTGAAGTTTCTCTTTTTATTGAACCTGAAATAGAACAAATTGATGCAGCGGCGGAAATTGAAGCGGATTATATTGAAATCCATACCGGAACTTTTGCCAACGCTTTAACCGAGGCTGATAAGTTTGATGAATTGGAAAAAGTGAGAATCGCCGCCAAACATGCAAAGAAACTTGGTCTCGGAGTGAACGCGGGGCATGGATTGAATTATTCAAACATAAAAATATTCCGCGAAGTTGAAAATATTGATGAAGTAAGTATCGGACAAGCGGTAATTGCACGTGCTGTTTTTGTAGGATTGAAAGAAGCCGTACAAGAGATGATTAGACTTGTTAAGTGAAAAATGGGAATCCGATGGAAGAATTAAACTTGATTTTGGAAAGATGAAAATACAAATAGCCTAGAATTTTATTCAAAACAAAACATGAGGACGTCATGAAAAAAATTGTTTACTATCTCTTCATTTTACTTTTCAGCAGTAACCTTTTTTCACAACCGCTCCCACCCAAAAGAGAGTTTCGCGGCGCATGGATTGCAACCGTTGTGAACTACGATTGGCCTTCAAAACCGGGGCTCAGTACAGCCGACCAACAATCTCAGTTAATCGCATTGCTCGATGAGCTAAAAATTTCAGGCATTAACGCAATTTTTTTTCAAGTTAGAACCGAATGCGATGCGTTTTATCAATCTAGCTACGAACCCTGGTCTTACTATCTTACCGGTCAGCAAGGAGTTGCCCCTTCTCCTTTTTATGATCCGCTTGAATTTGTTATCAAAGAATCTCACAAACGGGGAATGGAATTGCATGCCTGGTTCAATCCATATCGGGCTGAAAAAACTATTGGCGCTTATCCTTTCACTGCCAATCACATAACAGCTCAACATCCTGAGTGGATACTGCAGATCAACCAATACAAATTTCTTAATCCCGGAATCCCCGACGTAGCAAATTACGTCACTAAAATTATTATGGATGTCGCTAGACGTTATGATATAGATGGAGTTCATCTTGACGATTATTTCTATCCATATCCGCCGGATAATATTTCAAATCAAGATCAATCAACTTTTAATCTTTATAATAATGGAATAACTGATATAGGGGATTGGAGAAGAGAGAATACGAATTCCTTAATTGCTGAAATTAACGATTCTTTAATGAGCATTAAGCCCTATCTTAAGTATGGCATAAGTCCTTTTGGCATCTGGAAAAGCGGTGTCCCCGCTGGCATGACGGGAATGGATGCTTACTCGGTTATTTTTTGCGATCCAATGAACTGGTTGAAAGATCAATCGGTTGATTACCTTGCCCCGCAACTTTATTGGCCTTTCGGCGGGGGACAAGATTATGCAACATTAAATCAGTGGTGGTCTGATTCAACTTCAGCTTATAACAAGCATCTTTACGTGGGACAAGCAGCTTACAAAGCGAGCAGTTACGGAGCTCAAGAAATACCGGCGGAAATTAATTTTAACAGGAATAATCCTAAATGCCAGGGAAGTATTTTCTTTAGAGCAGGAAACTTTTTTGAGAATCCAAAAGGAATGACCGATTCTCTGAAATATTCATCAAACCGTTTTCCGGCAATCCCACCAATCATGAATTGGAAAGAAGCAAACCCAATCCCTCCAAACGCTCCGGCAAATCTCCGTTATCAGATAAATCCGGTTAGCGGGAAATATGAATTTGCATGGGATGCACCTTCCACAGCCGCAGATGGAGATACGGCTTCGCGCTATGCGGTATACCGCTTCACTACAAATCCTTCTACGTTGGATGACGGAAATAAATTATTCGGAACAACGGGCGAACTTTCTCTCTCAACAAAATATACAAAAACAATTTCAGCCTCCGGAAACTATTTTGTTGTTACCGCTCTAGACCGTTTGGAAAATGAAAGCGCCATGAGCAATGTTTTGCAAATTAATCCGGCAAATTACACTCCGAAAACTCCGGTACTTCTTTCACCTCTTAACGGAGACCAAAGTCAAAAAGAGACAGTTAGTTTAATTTGGAAGAGCGATCCCTTATCGTCTGGTTACGCAATTCAAGTCTCCACCGATTCCACGTTCTCTTCAACATTCATAGTGAACAAACCGGAAGTAAAGGATACCTCATTCGTGTTAAATAATATTATTGCTTCAACTAAATATTTCTGGCGGATAAAAGCGATAGGACTTGGAGCTAATAGTGATTTTTCCGCAACAAATTCATTTCAAGCCGGTTTCCCAAATATTCCAATTCTCGTTGAACCGAAACATGCAACAGTGGATGTTCCGTTAAATCCAATATTTAAATGGATGAAAGAACCAATGGCTACGGCATATAGATTTCAATTGGCAACCATAATTCAGTTCCCTAGCGAAGCCATGAAAGCCGATACGGTTATCACCGATACAACAATACAAATATTCAATTTAGCGACTTCTAAAAATCATTTTTGGCGTGTAAGTGCTCAGAATGAATATGGCATTAGCCTTTGGTCAAACACAAATGGGTTTAAAACAGCCGCAATCTCGGAAGTGAAGAATGAGAAAGGGGTTCCGAATCAATTTGAGTTAATGCAAAATTATCCTAATCCGTTTAACCCGGAAACAACAATACAATTTGCCATTCCGCACAGAAGTTTTGTAACATTAAAAATATTTGATGTACTTGGAACAGAAGTAGAAACGCTGGTTAAAGAGGAAAAATCCGAAGGCTACTTTGCCGTAGTTTTTAACTCAACCAAATTAGCTTCGGGAATATATTTTTATAAACTGCAAACAGATAATTTTATTGCAGTAAAAAAAATGTTAGTGTTAAAATAGGTTTTTGTAGTTGCGGAACTAACTCACTAATTGCTTAACCGTAGTGTTCAAATATTCTGAAGCACTTAGTGCGGCAATGGTTCCGTCGCTAACAGCAGTGGTTACTTGCCGGTATCGCTTGGCAATTGAATCACCCGCAGCGTAGACACCTTGAATATTCGTCTGCATATTTTTATCGACGATAATTTCTCCATTTGCGTTGAGGGTTATTTTCTCTTGCAACCATTCGGTATTCGGGATGTATCCTATAAATATAAAAACACCGTCAACGTTCATCTCTGAGAGGACTTTCGTTTGCTGGTTTTCGTAAACTACTTTCTTCAGGTCTTCATCACCGATAAATTCTACGATCTTCGACTCCATGATAAATTCTATTTTGGGATTTTGCTCTGCTTCTTCAACATAATGCTGAAAAGCCTGAAAATGATCAAACTGATGAAGTACCGTAACTTTTTTAGCATACTTTGTAAGCGAAACAGCTTCTTCCAATGCAGAGTTGCCGCCGCCAACAACAATAATTTCTTTATCCTGAAAGAAATCTCCGTCGCAAGTAGCGCAATAAGAAATTCCTTTCCCTTTAAATTTTTCTTCACCTGAAACTCCAAGCGGTCTTGGCTTTCCTCCGGTAGCAAGAATAACAGCGTTTGCCGTGTAGGTCTCTTTCCCGTTAACGGTAACCGATTTCTCGATGTCATTATCAAGGTTGAGTGAAGTAATTTTTCCACCGGACTTTATTACGCAACCGAATTTTTGTGCTTGAAGTTTCATGTTGCGTGCAAGCTGGAATCCGCTTATACTTTCTATTCCCGGATAGTTTGCAATTTCGTGGGTTAAAACCATCTGCCCGCCAACAGCGCCTTCATTAAGAATGAGTGTCTTCACTTTTGCTCTTGAAAGATAAATACCCGCTGTTAGTCCGGCGGCGCCCGCACCGATAATGATCACATCAAAATGATTTTCCACTCTACTTTGAACTCCGATATTTTTTTCTAATTCTGAATAGTTTGTTTATGCTTACAATTTTAAGAAAAAGCACAGACTAAAAAATCTGTGCTTTAACCTTTATTACTTTGTTAAATACTGATCGAGATTGGCAGTGACTTGATCTTTATATTGAATACTGCTTGTAGCTTTTACTACTTTTCCGTTTTTGTAATAAATAACGAAAGGGATCCCTCGGAATGATGCGCATTCCTCTAAATCACGGATGACTCTCGCCTCAGGAAGATCAAATTCCATATCGGCAAATTTTACATGCGAATATTCAGATTCAAGTTCTTCCATTACTTCATATACGGGAATACACATCGGTCCCATTCTTCCGCAGCAAACCATTACGTTTTCATTTTCTTGCAATAATTTTGCGTGTTCTTTTTCTGATAAGATATGAGTTAAATTTGTTTGTAACATTTGTAGTACCTTTTATTTTTTTTAATGTTTTAAAAATCTCCCGGTCGTTCCACCGGGAGACTGCAATTAACTAATTACATTTTCAATAATTAGTCTTCAATAACCGCTAACACATCGGCGCGCTGGACAATCTTATATTCTTTCCCGTCGAATGAAATTTCTTCTCCGCCATATTTTGCGAAAAGGATTTTGTTTCCGACTTTTATTTTTTCTTGTAAATCTTCGTCAGTTCCTACCGCAATAACAAGTCCCATTCTCGGTTTCTCTTTTGCGGTATCAGGAATAATAAGTCCGGAGTAGGTTTTTTCTTCTTCTTCTTTGTATTCCACTAGTAAGCGGTCATCCATCGGTTTTATTTTCATACTGTTTCTTTCTATTTAATGTTAAGTAGCTGATTAATTTTAGGTTTATCAAACCCGATAACCGGGCGGTTGTTAATAAGAATAACAGGAACGCCGGTTTGCCCGGTCATTCTTTGTAAATCCCTTGCGGCTTTTTCATCCCGGGAAACATCAACATCATTAAATCTGATATTCTTTTCTCTGAAATATCTTTTTGCCAGATTGCAAAAGCTGCATGTCGGTGTAGAAAAAACAATCACTTTCGGTTGTGTTTGCATACATACTTTCCTTAATTTTGTTAGGTATGATGCTGAAAGAAAAAAAGAGATTCTCAATCTTGGAAGGATGATTTGACTTTATTTAAAATGGTAGAATACAGAGTTTTGTACCGTCAGTTTTATCCGGTTATCGGTTTAATTTTTAGTGAAAAAGGAAATAACTTATGAAATACAAATTATTAGGTAAAAGCGGATTGCGCGTTTCGGAAATTTGTCTCGGAACTATGGGATTCGGAGAAGCATGGATTAACGGCGCAAACAAAGAAGAAAGTAAAAAAGTATTTGATGCTTTCATTAACGGCGGCGGTAACTTTATTGATACGGCAAATCGTTACACGGAAGGTTCAAGTGAAAAATTTCTTGGGGAATTTATTTCTTCCGAGCGGAACAACCTTGTGATCGCAACAAAATATACGCTCTACACAAATCGCGGCAGCGTAAACGACGGAGGGAATCACCGCAAAAACTTAGTGCAATCGGTTGAAGGAAGTTTAAAAAGATTAAACACCGGCTATATCGATCTCCTTTATCTTCACGCGTGGGATTTTACAGTTGGTATTGAAGAAGTCCTCCGCAACTTGCAATATCTTGTCCAAGCCGGAAAAGTTTTACACATCGCGATATCGGATACTCCTGCATGGATCATTTCTCAAGGAAATGCGATCGCTGAACTTCGAGGATGGAGTTCATTTGTAGCAGTACAAGCAGAGTACAGTTTAACCCAACGAACACCGGAGCGCGATATCATTCCAATGTGTAACGCAACCAATATTGCTCTTACTGCATGGGCGCCTTTAGCCGGCGGTGCGCTCACCGGAAAATATTTAAACAATAGTGATCCAACCCTTCGCCTTAAACCGGGAAGCCTGCGGTTAAATGAACGGAATACGGCAATTGCAAAAGAGGTTGTTGCAATTGCAAATGAAATTGGTTGTTCCGCTGGTAATGTCGCTCTGAATTGGATTCGAAATCAGAAAGGGACAATCATTCCTATCGTTGGTGCACGCAAAGAAGAACAGATAAAAGACAATCTGAATTGTCTGAATTTCGATTTAACCGATGAACAAATGAATCGGTTAAACGAGATAAGTAAAATAGATCTTGGCTTTCCGCATGATTTTCTTCTCTCAGATGTTGTAAAAGAAGTTGTCTTCGGCGGGACAAAAGATTCTATCCAATTTTAATATTCTTTGTAGATGATGCATCACTTTTTAATACGAAAAATTTATGAATTTTAAGTTATCATTCTTTCTCCTGCTGTTCTTATCGTACAATCTTCTTGCACAATCTCCTCATGGAAATTCTTTAAAGAACGATTGCGCTGATTGTCATTCAACCGACAGATGGAATCCGCTTCGGATTGAAATGAGATTTGATCATCAGTCAACAGATTTCAAACTAATCGGGCAGCATAAAACTGTTCCATGCCAATCATGTCATAAAACACCGATTTTCAATAATGCCGATCAGAGTTGTAACTCGTGTCATTTTGATGTTCACAATTCTACAACTTCGTTCCTTTGCGAAAAATGTCACACGCCTGAAACGTGGCTTGTTACAAATGTGCGGGAGATACATCAGAACAGCCGCTTCCCATTGGTTGGTGTTCATGCAGTACTTCCTTGTGAAGATTGCCATAAATCCTTTGATCAATATAAATTTGATATTATCGGGATAAAGTGTTTTGATTGCCATTCAGCTCTATATTATGCTACATCTAGCCCTAATCATATTGCAAGCGGCTTCAACACCGAATGTGAAACATGCCATAACCTCGCAAATGATTGGAGTTTTTATCACGACGGTATCTTCCCGATTTATTCCGGATCGCACAATGGAACTTGGAAAGTATGTGGTGACTGCCACACCGCCGAACCAAATTATCTCGTTTTTTCATGTTTAAACTGCCATGAACATGAAAAGAGCAAAATGGATTCCAGACACGATGGAAGAAGCGGTTATGCTTATGAAAGCGGTGCCTGTTATTCCTGTCATCCGCAAGGGAGCGGGGAATGAGATTGTCGAGACCTCTACTTCTCTTCTTTGTGCTCTTCTCAATTCCCTATTTAGCACAGCAGAATAGAAAAATAACCGGAACGGTAACCTATATCTCTTCGCAAAATTTTTATGTCCGATTTGAAAACACAAAGAATATTTCCGTCGGTGATACTGTTTATGCTTCCGAAACAGGAACGATAACTGGAAGAATTACTTACTTGTCTTCACAATCTGCAGCTTGTTCGTATGTTTTGAAATTAGGTGTTGAATTAAATCAACAAGTATATGTTCTTAATGAAAAAATAGATGATGCCAGCGGTACCACAGATCAAAAAGTTGAGATGAACGAAGACTTCTTCACAACGGGTTCCGGAGCCAGTCTAAAGAAAATAAATGCAAGAGATAATTTTGATCTCAGCGGAAGAGTTTCTGTTCGGTCTTTCACAAATTATACATCAAGTATATCACATGCACAAAATCAATATTGGCGGTATTCCCTTTCTCTTAGAGGAAAAAATATTGGAACCGGAAAATTAGATTTTCAGTCCTCAGCAACGTATGGATACAGGGCAGAGACCTGGAAAAATTCAAATAATATCTGGAACAATTTAAAAGTCTATGACTTTTTCTTTTCTTACCAGCCCGCTGTTTCCTTAAAATTTCAAGTTGGAAGAATACGAAATCAGAATCTCTACTCCCTTTCAACTTTTGATGGTCTCCTGTTTGAATATGCTTTCCATAATTTTACTGCCGGGACTTTTGTAGGTTCACATCCCGATTGGCAAAATATGGGAGTAAATATAAACCTCCTTCAATACGGTGCTTTTCTTTCGCGAGAAGATTCGCTCGGCGGAGCTGCAATAAGTAATAATCTTTCTATTACAAACCAAACGAATAATGGGAAAACCGACCGAAGGTTCTTTTATTTTCTTCATCGTACCCGTTTAAAGGATTTCGCGTTTTCTCTTTCTTCGGAATTCGATCTCTATCAAGTTGAGTTGAATACCGCAAAATCGGTTTTAACACCGACAAGCATTTATGCTTCAGCGCTTTACAGGTTCAATAAAAAACTTTCTTTCGACTTCAGCTACGATGCGCGTAAAACGATTTATTATTTTGAATCATTCAAATCAGTACTTGACAGTATTTTAGATTCAAGAATGCGGCAAGGAGTAAGGTTGGGGGCGTACTATCAATGGTCAAGAACTTTATCGATCGGTGTAAACGGAGGATTTGCAAAACAAGATGGTGATATTCATCCTTCGTTTAACGCGGGCACTTCTGTTTCGGTAACAGAAATCTCGAAGTTAAATTTGTCTTTCAACGCTGATGTTACTTACTTACAAAGTAATTTTTTAGATGGATTTGCCTACGGGATCAAATTCAATAAAAATTTTCTTTCGGATTATCTCAATGTAGGCTTTGGATTAAGAAGAGTAGATTACCTCTTTGCCAGGAATACTTCAGACGGAATTGCGCAAAACATTGTGAATGTTGATCTTCGCTGGCAATTGCAGCGGTTACTTTATTTTAATTTGGTGTATGAATTTGTTTCCGAAAAAAGAGTTACGGCAAACCGCATTTTTTTCGGTCTTAGTCAAGCCTTTTAATTTTTTTTTACTTAGCACAAAATGCAAAACGGAACGCCGTATCGTTAATTAATTGAATACCCTGCTTTGCTGTTAGGCAGGAAAGCTACATACAACTATTTATAGGAAAATCATTGGATAGAAAAACTCCTTCACGTTTCCAACTTATTTCTGCTTTCGCGGCAGTTTATATTGTTTGGGGTTCTACATATTTAGCAATCAAGTACGCAATCATTTCGTTCCCTCCTTTTTTAATGGCGGGATTTCGCTTTCTCATTTCCTCCGTTATAATTTTTGGTATTGCCCGGTTTTTCAGTAAAGAAAAAATAAAACTAGCTTATTGGAAAGATGCATTTATTGTTGGTGGAGCTTTATTACTTGGTGGCAACGGCGGAGTCGTTTGGGCTGAACAAGTCGTTCCTTCAGGCTTAACCGCATTAATAGTTGCAACCGTTCCTATATGGATGGTGTTGTTTGATTGGATGCATCCTCACGGAAATAAACCAACCTTAAAAATAGTTTTGGGATTGGCGTTTGGCTTTACAGGGTTGTTAATTATGATTAGTCCCAGCTCAATTTTGTCAGGTGAAAGTGTAAATCTTTATGGTGCGGGAGCGTTATTAGTGGCTACCTGTGCATGGGCTTGGGGTTCAGTCTATTCAAGACATACTAATTTTCCCAAATCAAAACTCTTAACCGTTGCTATGGAAATGGCTGCCGGAGGATTACTTCTCGTTCTTACCGGTTCTCTCTTTGGCGAATGGAATAATCTTCATTTAACTCAATTAACTCCCAACTCAATAACCGCATTCATTTATTTGATTGCCGTTGGTTCGGTTATTGGTTTTACCGCATACATCTGGTTGCTCGAAGCTGCGGGTCCTGCAAAAGCTTCTACGTATGCATATGTTAATCCCGTTATTGCTGTTATTCTTGGATGGTTAATTGCCGGTGAAGAACTATCGGGGAGAATTATTGTCTCGGCATTGTTCATTATTCTTGGAGTTGTTTTCATTATCACAAAAAAAGAATTTTTCAAATTCCGGAAAGGAACAAAATAAAAAGCGGAACGCTCGCGACCATTCCGTTTTTAAATAATTTATCTTAACAACACCATCTTCTTGCTCTGAACAAAATCACCTGCACGAAGTTGATAAAAATAAATCCCGCTTGAAAGATTTGCTGCGGAAAACTCTGCTGTGTAATTGCCTGCCGGCTTTTCTTCATTAACCAAGTTTATAACTTCTCTTCCTAACGCATCGTAAATTATTATTGTAACGTTACTTTGTTCGGCAACAGAATAATTAATTATCGTTGTTGGGTTAAATGGATTTGGGTAGTTTTGCGAAAGCGAAAACATTTGGGGTGAGGAAGAATAATTATTTTTGATGTCAGTAATTAAATATTCACCTACTCTATATACAATAATGGAGCCATTTCCTGCCCACCAAATATTAGGTCGTTTGTCTTTGATGAATACTTCTATATCATTTATAGGGCTAGTAGTATAGCTAATCATATTATAAACAAAATCAAATTTTCCTCCCTCATGATAATAGGCAATCATTGTGCCATCATAACCACATGCAAAGGTTAACAATCCTTGCATAGTTTGGCCAACTATTTCAATGTCATTCGTTTGGAAAGAATATGGGTTATCAACATACTCCCAAGTTTTACATCCATCCTTTGTAAAAGCCATAGTCCCCTGCTTATATGCCACCATTGCTGTTAGTGAATCATAAAAATCAAAACCTGAAAAACAAGAAATATCATTATCAATTATATCCCACGTTTTTGCCGTATCTCTTGATAACCAAACCCCCTGTTGGTTCACAAACCAAAGATGGTCTTTATCGGTAAACTGCATTTTGAAAAAAGAAGTAATATAGTTGGACGGTTGATTTTTTGTTTTAATTAAATATTCTTTCCATGTTATTCCGCCATTGGTCGTTACCATATTAAAAACTGAATCGGTAGATAGTTTTCTACATTCGAAAATCACTCCCACATCTTTATTCAAGAAAGTTACTCCACGCATAAACGAAAGATCAGAAGTTAAATTGGTTGTATTCCATGCACTCCCTCCATTTTTTGTGTGTAAGAGTTTTCCGTTAATTATAGCCCAACCTTCCAGAGAGTCAATCATATCTAGATATCTAATTTCATACAAGTTTTCTTTTTCGTACTGTACATCCCAGTTTCTCCCACCATCAATAGTTTTTAAAATCCCAAGACTTCCAATACCCCACCCTAGTTTTTCACTTACAAAATCGATCTTATAAAAATTTACTTTTAACGATTTACTAACTCTTGCCCAACTAGTACCGTCATCATTTGTTTTTATTAGATCATTACCAAATACAAATGCTTCTCCATTTTTCTTAGCTTCAATTTTGCAATTTATGCTGTTGGTTAAATTTAGTTGCTTCTTCTCCCAACTATTTCCTCCATCATTTGAAATAATCGCTTCATTATTAGCATTAAGAGCAAAAATATTTTTAGTGTTAACAGCGCTAATGCTGTTGAAATTATAATTCTCTTGAGATGATGAATCACCATATTGAATAATCCAGTTTCGTCCGCCATCAGAGGTATGATAAATATTTGAATTTTTACCGACCATCCAACCAAGCGAGTCATCTACAAATACAAAGGAATGCATCAAGTGTTCTAGCCCAATCCATAATGTGTCCCATGAATTTCCCTCATTAGTTGATTCTAAAATAAAAGAAAGTGAATCTTGAATGAGATTACTATTATAAGCATGCACGTTGTTACATAATGCTAGGATTCGTTGATTCCAAAAATTATGGAACTGAACAATTTCACCATATGGAAATGAAAGACAACCACTTATAAATCGAGGCATTTGATATTTAATGTCCCATTTTTCGTAAAAATTATCCAACATCGATATTTGTCCGTAATCATCAGATTTAATTATTTTACTGTTGGAGATTGGAATAAAAGTTAACACATCCTCAATATTTATATCTGCACTATTCCAAAGGTTTCCGGTTTCTTCACTACTATATAGAAAGCTAATATCATCTCCAACAAAAGAAGGAGGTGAGTAGATAAAGCCTTGTGTTTCATTAATAAATTCTATTTGCGTTAAATTATTTCTTTGGTAATGCTTCTGTAATGCCCAGGTATTTCCACCATTACTTGTAGCATAAATACTCCCACAACAAGTAATAAAATAACCGGAAGAGTCATTAACAAATATTAAATCATTAATAGCGTTGGAAGGGATATCGGGATATAGCAATTGCTGTGAGTTATGTTTTTCTGAGAGAACAAGTACTAGAAAAATCACATAACACAAAAACTTTGTTTTCATAGCATACCTAAAATTTTTAATACAAGTCACGATTATTAATTGTTCATAATATTGCTTGATAGTATAACGACTTGTTATCACGCCTTGCGTGACAGGTTGTTAAACTCCAACACTGCCGTATTAATTATTTAAATATTTATAATTCCATCTTATCTAAGCACCCTCATTTGCGGAATGTCAGCGATATTTATTTTTCTCTTGACTCTTTACTTATTAAAGAAGTTATATGGCATTTTAAATAAACAAAGCCTACCTATTTACTAATATATCCTCTTTAATTTCAGAATCATTCCATAAATCATCTGAATAGAATGAATACAAAAACAATCCGATGAATTGAGGTAAAAATATATATGAATATAAAACTAAAAAAATAGTTCCCCCAACCAATCCTAAATCATTAACATTATCGAATATTGAAGTTTCGTTTCCATACGGTATGATTAAGAAAAGAACATTTATAAAAAATGCAATAACCCAAATAAATCTGTTCAATATTATTTTTTTGTATGCAAAACCAAAAAGAGCAATGGATGTTAAAATAGTAAAGGGAATAGCTAAGTAGTCATAAAATTCATAATTAATAAATGTAAAGCCTAAAGTAACAGCAATTGAAATTGCAGCAAAAACTATTGCATAAATTTTCCAAAATAATTTATGTTTAATTAGAAAATAAAACCCTAGACCAAATATTGATAACACAATTAAGAGTTGAAAAAAACTATGCGTAAACAACAACTTGAATAATAAACCACCAAAAAAGAAAAATGCTAGAATTTTAAATATGTTCATTTATTGTCTGCCATATAACTATTACTCATGCCGCACTGTTCAGTTAATTAAAGAATACATTACTGCACGGCGCTGCATCCACCAAAGGCGGACAGGTATATGTATTCCAATTGTTTTATTCTTCATTCTAACAAACAAATGCTCTGCTAAAAAAGATTTAACTGATTTTAAATAAAATTCTTTTCTTGTTTTTTTCTTTGTGGGTAATAAAAGGAGAGAGGGTAACGTCTTTACCCCGTTCGGTAATGTTGTGCTATGTAAAACTATCTCAGAAATAAAGTTTCCTCATCTTTCAATAATTACATGGTCAAACGTAAGGATATCCCTACATATTTCCAATTCAGCGGCAAAATATTTTTTTCCTAGCCCGCCGGTAAAAACACATACCCGCTTTCACGCGAAGAAGTTTTCAGTATTCAGTTATCAGTTCGCCGCGGAACACTTCTGGAACATTCTTACTTCTTACTTCTTAATTCTTAATTCTAACATATACCCTGGTAAACCAGAACCAAAATTGATCTCAGAACAAGCATGCCCGGCTCAGACGGGGATTAAGGATTTTAGAAGCATGCCAAGGCTTGCCATGGTTAGAAGATTTTGGCACATCAAAAATCAAATATCGTTAATCATTATTCTTAAATTTTTAATTCTGACTTCTAACATATACCCTGATAAATCGGAACCAAAATTGATCTCAGAACAAGCATGCCCGGCTCAGACGGGGATTAACGATTTTAGAAGCATGCCAAGGCTTGCCATGGTTAGAAGATTTTGGCACATCAAAAATCAAATATCG
>Ga0172379_10001387_pt1 | contig 48353 bp, 42 predicted proteins | sample GrowelOW334metaG_FD_119756 | JGI IMG/M metagenome (GOLD analysis project Ga0172379, IMG submission 119756) | Groundwater microbial communities from an aquifer near a municipal landfill in Southern Ontario, Canada - Groundwater well OW334 metaG | ecosystem: Environmental > Aquatic > Deep...
AGCGTACTTTTTTCTTGATAAAAAAGTAGCCAAAAAATCAAGCGCCGTACTCCAGGCAAACTTGTTCTAAGGCTATGCGCCGCAAACGGCAAACTCGCCTACGGCTCAAACATGCCGCTTTGCTTGTCGCGCATTTAGCCCAAGAACAAGTATTTGCCCTGCGTAATGCGCAACAGAAACCGACGCTAATAGATAGCGCGAAGCAAAAAAATACGCCCGAGCCGTTTTACCGGCTAGGGCGTTTTCATTACTCGTATTTTTCCCAATCTGCTAAAAATATTTCCGATAACTGTTTGATGATTTTCGGATTGACCGAGATAATCCCCAATTCCCGGTTGCGCTCAATCGAATTGGTAGTCATATATTGCCGTCCATATCTGAACAAATTACTCAGACATTCACGCCACGTTTTTTCGCCGCTACCAGTGCGTCACCGATATTAGCCGTTTGTCATCTTCAAACTCATAGATGATGATATCAACTGATTTTTTCGCGCTGTTTATCAGATTAATCAGCGGCTGTTTACCGTTTTGGGGCATGACGAGGAGTTCGTGTGACTGTTGAAGCTGATTGACAGCCAGCTGCGTCTGCGTGTTCTGATTATTGATGTCTGGTTGCTGGTAGCAACCGGAGAACGTAAACGCAATTATTGCAAATAGCGCAACCAATGTAATTTTATTATACATAATCTATCAAAAATACCATCTCAAGCAAAGGCTAAATTGTGACTGTGGCGCAAGTTGAGTAAACTGATCCGAAGAAACTACGGCGTCATAATTATAAGTATAATCGACAACGGCGCCAGCATCGCGAGCGAATTTCCATTCTACACCTGCTGATATAGGCAGATAGAAAGATGTCGAACCGGTATTCGGCAAGTCAGAACTATGCGAACCATAATTAGCCAGCGTCGTCGCTGTAATATTCGCGCCCGCGCCCACACCGATATATGGCTTAATCTCGTCAAATGTACAAGCCGCGATAAGCTGCGCGGCAATTTTGTATGAACTGACATTGAGACTGCCGTTGCTAAGCCATATATTATAGGACTGTGAGTAAATATCACCCTTGCTTTCATAATAGCTGAAATTTGCCCGCACGCCGAAATAGTCATTAAAATTTATGCCGCCTTCCAGCGCCAGTCCGGACAGTTCTCCCCGCTGAAAATTGTTCACATAACTACGGTTGCCGGAAACCGGACTCGTCCAGTAAATTGTTGAACTGCTCCCACTAATTAGTCCATACCCCAATCCCACCCATCCGTCAAAACTCCGCCGGTTTGAATTAACCAGCGTATTGTTCGACACCGGTTGCTGAATCGTTCTGCCAGATGAAGCTTGTACCGGAATATTGAAAGGAACAACTGTCGCATCTGTATTTTCATAATTATTTACTGCAGCAATATTGCGGTAAGGATTGTAGTCACTTGTGTTTTGCACCAACACCCGGACTTTAACGGTGTATTTTCCAAAATCATCATTGGCAACATATTTCGGCTTGCCATAACCGTTTGTATAGTCCTGATTCAGTATTACTGCCTTGATACTGGCTTTAATTTCATCTTTGACAACCTGACTGTTTTCAACAACAGTAACTGAGTTAATAAAAACCAGACCGGCTTTTTCAATGGCATCGCGCCGAGCTGTCTGAATGGCGGCGTTTTCGCAATCAGCGTGTGAAATTGTTTTGGTCATCACTGCTTCGCCGTAACCATCTACTCAAACTGGTGTTTTGAACTCAATATCAAACAATTCGGCTTTGGCGGCATTGATTTCCGTCATCAGCCGCTGCCGCTCGGAACTATAATCGTTGCGTTGCTTTTCTAACGCTGACACTTTTCCGCGCACTGTGTTGGACTCTCTTTGCGCTTGTAAATAGTTCTGCCACTCCGTGTTTTTCTGCTGTTGCAACCGGCTGACCGCCGCAGGGTCGGAATAATGCGACTGCAACGCATTATCCAGCTCACCGGAAATTTTGTTATATTCGTTTTTATCAGTCTGCTCGTTGGCAATTGCATAGCTTAACTGTTCATTCGCCGCCAGCAAATCACGGACAACACCTTCGTTCAGTTTTTCAACCGCTTGCATACGATTTTGTAATTGGCTGATTTTGGCATTTAGCTGCGTAATCGCGGAGAGGTTATCCGATGCGGAAGAAACTGCCGATATGGCAGAAATAATAACCATTGCAATGGGGAGTATTCTTCTAAAAATCATTGTTCACATCCTTGCTATGACCCTATCAAACTGCTACTAACTAAAACCCACGATAGCCATACGGTTCGGCTACACGCAACTTTATGAAATCGACAAAACCAACTGAGTTAACAGCGAATTCCAAAACAAATGTCTGATTATCCAAATTTGCAGAGTATTCATAGAATACGAAACCACGATATTTTTCTTTTTCATCTACAAACACACCATACAATACTTCAAATCACTCGTTTAGTATTCCTGGCAAACAAACCATAAATCTGGTGCTGTTCTCTGGGGAAATTGAGCCACCCCTTGAGCCACTACAACTGGGCACGTTCAATGGTGCCGTTCCCGCAATATTTTGCTTTGTATATTTTTTCCGCCCTGCGAAACCACCATGAAAACTTTACTCCTGTCTCTTCTTTTTCAGTCTTCTCTGCAATTACTGCCAGTTCACTCCATGTGATTATCTTCCAACCATTTTTGCATTTGGACTTCGGCAACAAAGCAATTTTTTTGTAACTATATTTTGTTACAAGCGGAATCAAATCGATAAATCTGTCCGCACTATCAAACATCATCTCGGTCTGAGCTTTCACTTCAATGATGTACATAACCGGGTCGCTTTCGTTATGATCAAAAATCACCAAATCAAAAACTCTTTTTTTCAAAGCCTTCTTGAACGATTTGGGTAAAACATTATCATCAGTCTCTCTGCAATACTTAGCAAATTCCTCTTTTGCCTTGTTTTCTTGAAAATATCCGCTTATATTTTTTTCAATATCATTATTCCATTTAATATCTCGAAACAAAGCTACTTCGAAATTTACTTCCAGATCATTTTTTTGAAAGTTTTTCATACCAATTAATGAACAAAATTCTTTCAGATTATCTTCGAACTTCAACCAGCAATATAACTCAGAAACGAATTGCCGTTCTTCGCGGCTATAACATTTCCAGAGACACGTTTTTTTCATCTCACAATTCATGCCTTACATCCTTTATATTATTACAAAAGAAATATTTGGCGTTAAAAAACGAATATTTTTGGCCAATAATACAAATGTGGTCAGACCATCCTCCTAACACTCCAAAAACTCCGAAATGCGCCTCGCCACTGAACGAAGCATTCCAGATTAATAGTAAAATTGCTCAATTGACACTTAGATTTTTAATAACTTGACCTCTTATTAACGGAATACTCCTTTCGCCACCAACAACAAACTTAAATGGCTTAAGCTCTCTAAAAGTACCATATATTATTAAGTTGTCATCTGCCAATATTCGTGCGTCGTTTTTCTTTGCTAATCGCTGAATAATAACAATTTGTTTGGGGTTATTATCTACAATAACCGTAAAGCATTCTTCTTTTTCAAAAAGCTGCAATACTTTTCCGTGAACTTCATATACTTTACCATAGCATTTTTCGGGATACCTCATTAAATGCTCATAGTCTAGTGGTATTGAACCGTCCACAAGCTCTTTAACAACCTTTGCATGAAGTTCTTCCGCATCTTTCATAACTTTATCTACGTATTGCTGCCCTTCCAGATTTTCTTTGTTTATTTGATCTTTTCGTTTTTGTTCTACTATAGCCTGTTCAGCTTCTTGCTTCTGTTCTTTAACTACATTTGGCGTTTCAGTTTTTTGAACGATATTTTCAGATCCAGGAGAATGTACAATAACGACAACAAACAAAGTGATAGCCAACAACATTGATACTATCAGATATGTATTACGCTTCCGAACGCTAATTCTTTTGCCAATTGGTATTAGATGAAGCACGATAGCAGCAACTATTGAAAAGACAAACCAGAAAAATGCGAACCAAAAAAACGCACTCCAAATAGGAACAGGATCAGATATATGGCAAAAAAACCACGATAGCAACCCCGCAGAAATACCAACTAAGATAAATGATATCAATAACCTGATGCGTCTGCTTAATTTCGTAACTTCCCATATAGCGATTATAGAATAAAGTAGCAAACCGGCTAACACAATTTGCCATAGCGTAACAATGGTATGAAACAAAATAAAACCAAAAAAACAGACAAGACCAATTATTACTGCCCACTTAAAAATAGCTAACATTTCTTCTAACTCATACTCGAAAAATAGTTATGCCACTACAACGAGGCATTCCTTATTGACCAGTAAAAAACTAAGTTTGTTTTCTGCGAAACTGCAAACCGGAGAATCCAGTGCTGATCTTTCTGACCGTAAGCATAGGTGTCGTATTCATATAACCAAAGATTGTTGTATGATGTGACAGCATAATAATTTTCACCGTACTTCTCACGCACTTCTGCCAAGCTGCTGCCAACATGTATTTTTCGATAAGTATAGTCACCGGGATCATCAGTAGCCATGCACAAAATATTGTGATACTTACAATCGATATCAAGTCTGCCGTAACTCAACGTATGTTTACTTGCAGTTCCCGAATAAGAATACTCATATCCTAAATTTCTAATTGCATCTTCTTCAGAACTCTGAAGATAAACATATCTAATAATAAAATCACTATCTCCTAGCCCATTAACATCAAAGCCGCCCGCAAAACACGTTATAGAAAAGGAAATTAATATTAAAACTAACAGAAAAACTGTTTTTTTCACAAAGTACACTCCTTGAAAAGCCTTCGTTTACAATTCGATGTTGTAATACATTCGACACAATATTTATAAATCCTGCACAATAAACATATATAGATATTTTTTTCCTAATTAAACATTTTATTTAACCGTGATAATATGATCAAAGTTGTGCGACAAATAAATTGTTACTAGCTTTATTCAAGCTGGCGGTTGCATCCTGTACCCATTGTTCTAATTTTGCCAGCGACTCGCGCGAATTCCGTTGATTGACATAGCTGTCTTTGAAGAATTGTTCGCCCAGATATCCAAAAAAGCTCATATCGCTTAAAAAGTTTTCAATTTTCCGGCAAAACTGTTCCGCCTTTAGTTGGAACTCGCGGCGCTCTTCTGGCGATTGTCCGATTAGCTCGGCAATCTTGGCCTGCGAATCACGATCCAGTGCGTATAGTTGCTGAGCCAACTTGTCGGTTTCTGTTGCCTTGGTTTTAAGTATGTAATAATCAAGCGGTTTAGTCTCAATAATCTTAGTTATCTTTTCCGGCTGCATACGCTGAAGTTCTTCAATTCTTCGGTGCTGAATAGTCACGAGATTGTTCAATTGAGCTGAATTGTATTCCGCCACATTTTTTGCCGTAATTGCTTCGTTTAATTCTCTTGTTGTCATGTCGCTAACCAGTTTGGTTTCTCCAGATGACAACAATTGCGGCGTTGCAATGAAATCGTCGCGCAAGTCAACCGGAAGTTCTAGTAGCGAAATTATTTTAGTAGAGTTCAAATCCGCCAGCGCTGGCGGATATTCCCTGGCTAGGTTCATAAACCGCTGAGCAGTTCTCGCCGAAAACCCCACTTTTTCACTCAAATATGGATACCACTCACCGTGCGCGAGCGTCTGCTTGACAGCTATCAGCCGCTTGCCGATTTCGACAATGTTCTGTGCCGTCTGCGCTTTTAATATTAATATTTCGGCAGTGGTCTGATCGATACTAACTATATCGCACATATTTCTTCCTTTTTCGTTACGTATTAATTTTCGTTGTTACGAATTTATATTCGTATAATATCACAAAAACAAAAAATCTACCAGCGAACAAAATTAAAACAACCGCCCGATATTTCTACCAAGCGATCGATTACAACGCAAATTCAGTTTTCACCGCACCTAGCCAATCCACTTTTGAGATAGCGGCTACAACCAGTTTGTAGCCCTCATTTATTGTTTCCAAAAATTCAGTCGAGCTGTTTTCTACCTCATCTCATGCTGTCTTCTGCAACTGCTCATCCGGCACAACTGCCAGTTTCAAGCCTAACGCTCGCAACATTTTTATCAAATTTGACAGTTGCGGTTCGGACTTCATATTCTCATACCGCGCAACAGCAGGTTGTTTCCAGCCGCAGATAGCCGCCATTTCCGCCTGAGTAATACCTTTGCCGTTTCTCGCTTCAATTATCTTGCCGATTATTTCTATTTTTACATCCATTTCAGCAAGTTCTTCTTTAGATAATACGGTTTGCTTTTCTAAAAAATCATCAAATGTTGTATATTTCTCTTTCATTATCCTTTACCCCCATTTCTTTGCAACCAATCCGTCCGCCGTCGTTCAGCCGTGTCGATTTCGCCCTGTGGTGTTTTTTGCGTCCGCTTCTTGAAGTGGTGCAACATAACAAATTTATTCTCTATCCAGCCGAAAAACAATATCCGATTATCCAGCGGACGCAATTCCCATAAGCCGCCGCCTAAATGTTTTGTGATTTCTTCTCCTGCTCTCGTTCCATACTGTTGCAACAATTTTGTAAAATGAACCACTTTGTTGTATTGTATTCGCCCATGCTTGCTCTTTTCAGCTTCAGCCATAAGCTCAAAATAATAATCTTCTACCGGCTTGGTTCCAAATTCATCTTCATAAAACACTACTTCAAACATTTACTATCTCTCGCAAGAATAATTATAACATCATTGTTATATATTACAATAAAAAAATAGCTACCAGTCGCCTGAGCGAAGCGCGATTATTGGATCCTTGACCGCGATAAATCGCCTTCCAAAAATGCGTCACCCTGTTTTACACCGCGCTTACGCATCATCTGTTCAATTTCATCGTGGATTACCCACCAGCTTTCATTCCAGTTGGCGAACACTGCATCGCTTTCCGGCGCGCGGCCGATTAATCGCTGCACTATGATTTTTTCATCAAGATTGCGCAGAAACGCGATTGCCCGTTCAATATAGTCGGCTTTACTCTCCACAACCAACTGCCCGGCCAGGTATGGTTGTTCAAACGTTGAACCGCGGGCGATATACAACGCATGTAATTTTACTTGTTCCACCTGCAGCGCGGACAATATCCGCGCGGTTTCTGTTGTGTCTTCGATATTATCTCCCGGCAGATTGGGGATGATATGCGCGCAGACTTCTATACCGGCGAGTTTGCAACGGCGCAGCGCATCAATAAATTCTGCCAGTCCATGCCCGCGGTTCACAGCTTTCAAAGTATGCCAGTTGGCAGTTTGCAATCCTAATTCAACATAAATATCCATGCCGGTTGTTAACCGGTATTTCTGCAAGAGTTTTAGATAATCGTCTGCCAAACAATCCGGCCGGGTACTGATAATAACGCCGATAACGTCTTTGACATCGTGACATTGCCGCAAATGCGCCGCGAATTCGCCAACCGGCATATGGGTGCTGGTAAATTCCTGAAAATATGCCAGAAACTTCTTTGTGCCATAGCGTCTGCCGATATAATCGCGATTGGTTTCCAATTGCTCCGTAACGGTTAATTTTTCCGAAAGCGTTTCATGTCCGGCACCATTTACGCCGCAGTAAGCACAACCGCCAGTGGCGATTGTGCCGTCGCGGTTGGGACAGCTCACGGCAAGTTTAACCGGCAACTTATAGACTTTTTCGCCATAGCGCTTTTTTAAGAAGTCTGAATATTTGTTGTATAACATATTTCTCCAAAATCAGCTGCATCAATTTCGGTTGCAATCGTCGGCTGCGTGCGATAATCAAACAACGTTGCAGCCACGCGCGCGTCAAAAGCAAATATCCCGATTTCAAAATTGTTGCGCAAATTCCGCCAGCTTGCCATTGCAAACCCCGGACAATATTTTTCGCGCAACTCGGCGTTTCGAAAAAACCGGTCTTTTTGTTCACGCAATTCGTTGCCGTCAAACCACAACCGGTTACCTGCAAGAACAGTCCGCTCAGTCCGATAAATATCTTGTTTGAGTAACTGCGCGAATTTCGGCGCCTGGTCTCTAAATTTTTCTCTGACCGCCGCCAGTAAATTATTATAAATCATCTCCAGCTTATGCGGCTGCAGATACAGTCGGTGTTCGCGCCAGTAATCGCCTAGTGCTTCGTAAACCGAAAATACCGAACCGGTGCTTTCTGCCAAATAATCAAGGGCAAACGTTGCCCGGCCGGCGTTTTTAAAAGTTTCCAGCACTGCTTCAATAGCTTTTAACCGCAACACTTCTGCCGCACTCAGGTAGTTGTTGGCGATTACTTCGTAAGGCGGTTTAGTATGATACAAATAACCATGTTCGGCAATTTGTTGACTAATCGGCGCACCTTTGAGCAGCTTTAGAAAACCCAACTGTAACATATCGGCACGAATGGCGTAGGCTTTGTCAAACGAGCGGGCAAAGTCTTGATAACGCTCGTAAGGCAACCCGGCAATCAAATCAACATGCAAGTGGCTTTTCCCGCAACAGCGCAACCGATTTAAGCGTTCACAAATCGTTGCATAATTGTTGGTGCGGTTAATTGCGCGCAGTGTTTCTGAGTTGAACGATTGCAATCCCGCTTCAAATTGAAACCGCCCGTTTGGCGCCGTCGCAACAATTTCCAACAGTTCGTCGGTTATCAATTCGGCAACAACCTCAAAATGAAAATTGGCCGGTGTGTCAACGTTTGCCAGAAATCGCATAATCGGCAGATAATGTTCCGGCTTGGCGTTAAAAGTCCGGTCGACAAATTTTATCTGTTTTGGTTTGCGTTCAATCAACCATTGCAATTCCGCAATTACTGCCGGATTGTCCCGATAACGCACGCCGCGCCCTGCCGCCGACAGGCAGTAACTGCAATTGTAAGGACAGCCGCGCGAACTCTCGTAGTAGATTATTTGATTGCTCATTTTAAAATCGTCTAATATATAAGGAAAGCCGCAATCAAAATTTTGCTTAACAACCGCGCTGTCGTTAATAATTACTTTTTCAGCGGAACGATAACATAAATTCGGAATCTCGCGATAATTTTCATTAGTGCCTATTGCTGTCAACAATAGCGACAGTTGATTTTCAACCTCGCCAACCAAAATAAAATCCGCCGCCGGATTAGCGCGCAACAATTCAACCGCATCAAAACTGACTTCCGGGCCGCCGAGAATAATCCGGCAGCTCGGCAAATATTTTTTCAAATCATCAATCAATTCGAGAATTGGCTGAATATTCCAGATATATACGGAAAAAGCGACTACATCCGGGCAGCGCCCGACCAAATCGCGCAGAATCAGCTCATTCCGGGTGTTAATGGTATATTCAACCAACTGCGTCAATATTCCATCTGCGCTGGCTTGCGCGCGTAAATAACGCAGCGCCAGATTAGAATGCACATAACTGCTGTTTAATGTTGCTAATATAATATTCATAGTTGAGCTTCTTTTTTATACAGTAAGAAATAAGCCGCAGCCGATAACACCATCACCACGCCGCCGTAAATTATTGTCCATTCAACACCGATGTATTCGGCAGATAAACCATACAACAAGTTACCAAACGGGCTGATTCCGTTCCAGATAAGTGCATAAATCCCCATGACCCGGCCCCGCATTTCATTATCTGTAGTTGTTTGCACAAAGGTATTGCTGCCCGCCATCTGAAACGTCAGCGATAAACCGATAAACGGCATAATCGTAAACGCAATCCAGAGATTACCACAGGCCGCAAGCGCCGCCTCAGCAATACCGGCGATTAACACGGCGATACCAATCAGATAATCCAGTCCGTTAATGTTGCGCCGGAACGCCAAATAGATTGCACTGAATATCGCGCCGACGCCGGTCATCGCCATCAAGAAACCCATTTCCTGTGCAGTACCATGCAACGTATCACTAACCAGTATTGGTAGTAACGTTATATAGGAAGTCCCGATAAAACTGGCAACCAGTAACATCGACAACACGGCCCGGATGGAACGGTGCCGTCCGACATAATTAAACCCGCTCTTGATGCTTGCCCAGCGGCTGATGGCAGGCATTTTCCCAAAGGTGCCCGGTTCGATTTTCATCATCAATAATGCAACCAGCGCACCTACATAGCTCAGTGAATTAAAAGCAAAACACCAGCCCTCACCAAATTTTGCGACAATCAAACCGGCGAGCGACGGGCCAATAATCCGTGCGGCATTGACTACCAGCGAATTTAGCGCGATGGCATTTGGAATATGCGCCCGGTCATCAAGCATATCCGGCACCAGCGATTGACGAAACGGAAAATCATAAGCGGTTATCAGGCCTTGCACCAGCGCCATGCCTAATATCAACGGCGCGTTAATATGCCCGGTTAGCGTAAGTAGTGCCAGCGCACCGGTTTGCAGCAAAAACGCCGCCTGAATGATTATGACGCCTTTGCGTTTGTCAACCTTATCCGCACGCGCCCCGGCAAACGGCGAGAGAAATAGTGACGGCGCCTGGGTAAGAAACATCGCCAGACCCATAAGCGCCGGCGAGCCGGTTAGTCGGTAAGTCAGCCAGCTCAGCGCCAGTTGCTGCATCCATGTGCCGCACAACGATATCAGCTGACCGGTAAAAAAATATTTATAATTTCGGCTTTTTAACGCTACAAAAGAATCAGCAATACTCACTAATTATCATCCTTTGTTGTTTAGATTTTTGGATCATGTTATACTTTTTGCTGTCAATAAAGGGGGTTGCACAATGAAAAAAACAATGTTGTGGCTGGTTATTATTTCATTGCTTCTATTTCAAACGGCAATTTTTGCGGCAACGGAGCTGCCGGAACGTTCGCAAATCGCCGCGCAATACAAATGGAATCTCAACGATATTTATACCGACCAAGCTGCCTGGGAAGCGGATTTCAGCAAAGTCGATCAATTAGCCAATGAGTACGCCAAATATCGGGGCAAACTCAACCAATCCGCAACTATGCTCTACGATTGCCTGACGCTTAACGATACAATCGGAATGACTTTTAACAAAGTCTATCAGTATGCAAAATTGAAAAGCGACGAAAACATTGCTGACAACATTACGCTTGAAATGACCGGACGTGCGCAACAGTTGGGCGCTAAACTGGACGCCGCTGGTTCGTTCATCACTCCGGAAATTTCGGCAATGACCGATGAAACGGTTAAATCATTTGTAAACCAGCAACCCAAACTAAAAATTTATGATTTTTATTTTACCAGTATCGCCCGACAAAAACCACATATTCTTGACCCCAAGAGTGAGCAACTGGTTGCCCAATTAGCAGAAACCGCCGCCAGTCCGGCAAATGTTTATAACGTGTTGTCCGGCTCTGATATCCGGTTTCCGACAATCAAGGACGAGCAAGGCAACGAAATCGTTTTGAGTGCCGGACGTTATGGAATGCTCATGCAATCTGCTAACCGCGAGGTGCGAAAGAACGCTTTTTTTGCTTATAGCGGCGCTTATCAGCAATATCGCAATACTATGGCGCAAACCCTCAATGATTTCGTGCGCGCCAACTGCATCAATGCCAAAATTCACAATTACCCTTCGGCAATGGCCGCAGCGCTCGACCCCAACCTTATTCCGGTCGCGGTCTACGACAATCTGGTAACGGCGGTTGACAACAACCTTGACGTTCTGCACCGGTACATGAAGCTCCGGAAAACTACTTTGGGACTGTCGGAACTGCATATCTACGACTTGTTTACGCCGCTGCTGCCCAGCGTTGACCGGCAATACAGTTATGAGCAAGCCCGCCCGCTGATTGTGCAGGCGCTTCAACCGCTCGGCGCCGATTACGCCAAACACTTAAACACTGCCTTCGACAGTCGCTGGATTGACGTTTACGAAACCATGAACAAGCGTTCCGGCGCTTATTCATGGGGGCCATACGGCGTACATCCGTATATTCTGCTTAATTATCAAAACAAATATGACGATGTTTCAACGGCTGCACACGAACTTGGTCATTCCATGCACAGTTATTACAGTAACCACGCCCAGCCATTCTGCAGCTCTGGCTACGCCACTTTCACTGCCGAAACCGCTTCAACAGTTAATGAAGTGCTGCTAGCCGATTATATGTTGCAGCATACTGACGATATAAATGTTAAGGCTTCAATATTGAACGAAATTCTTGAACAGATTCGCGGCACAGTTTTCACCCAGGTAATGTTTGCCGAGTTTGAAAAGCAAATTTATGCCGCATCAGAGCAGGGACAGGTTCTCACTGCTGATTTTCTCGATCAGACCTATCATAAACTGCTGGTGAAATATTACGGTAATGAAGTTATAATTGACAAAGAAGCCGATGGCAGTTGGGCGCGTATCCCGCATTTTTACCGTTATTTCTATGTGTATCAGTACGCCACCGGTTATTCGGCAGCTACGGCTTTTGCTGAGCGAATTCAAACGTCACCCCAAAACGCTGAAATTTATATTAACAAATTCTTAAAAGCCGGCGGCTCGGATTCCCCGGTCATAATCTTGAAAAATGCCGGTGTTGATATGACCGGCCCGCAACCAGTCGATGCCGTAATGACAAAATTCGCCAGCGTCATGGATGGTTTGTCCTCAATATTGGCGCCTGAAGCAAAATAATTTAGCCTAAACACAAGTATTTTCGATTATTTTGTTGACAATGTTAGCAAAGTAAAGTACAATGTGTTCTGTTAACGAATAAGACTACTCCGAGATTGTTGAGACTCCTTAACGCCTCAGGACAAAGTTCATTCGTAAAAAATTTAAGGAGACCTAACAACAATGTACACAGACAAAGAATTAACCTGCAGAGATTGCGGAGTACAATTCGCTTTTACTGCTCGTGAGCAAGATTTCTACGCAGAGAAAGGCTTTCAAAATGAGCCGACTCGTTGCCCGGATTGCCGTCGTGCCCGCAAGCAACAAAACAATGGTGGCGCTGGCGCTGGCCAACGTCGCGAAATGTTCAACGTTACTTGCTCGGAATGTGGATGCGATACTCAAGTTCCTTTCCGTCCGTCTAACGACAAACCGGTTTACTGCCGCGATTGCTTCCAAGCAAAGCGCTAATCTAGCGAAACAGTAATAATTTAGCCGCAGATTTATCTGCGGCTTTTTTGTGTCTATAAACAAATAAACAACCGCTGTTTTCGCCACTCTCAATAAAGAGCGGATAAAACAGCGGTTGTTTATGTTGTCAATCCAACAATATTGCGTTTACTATTTCTTTCATTTCCTCGCGCGCACAATAGCTGCCATGCAACACCGGGCGCTTATCTAACCCCTGTAATGGCTGAGGTATCGGCCAGCCGGTTCCTTTGGCTAAAATATCCAGCATTTGAAATTCATCTTTGTCATGCAAAACATCCATGCCGCCGATTGCGCCAAGAACTGCCGCGCTGAATTTGAACGGACTGGCAGTCGAAACGATAACCGACGGAGTGACATCGCCGGTCTGCTTCCGGTATCGCTCCAATGACCGCCAGGCAACCGCAGTATGCGGATCGAGCAAATAACCCCGCTCAAAATAAACTTTATTTATCGTACGCAGGGTGTCTTCTTCATTAATCCAGTCGGCCCAAAAGACTTCTTTAATGTCCGCTGCTGTTTTTGAATCAATACAATATTCACCATTGGTTGCCAATTGGTTCATCCAGGAGCTGACGCGCTCACTGTCACCGTTACTTACAAGATACAACAGCCGTTCCAGGTTGCTGGAAACAATGATATCCATCGACGGCGATACAGTTTTCATAAAATTGCGTTTACGGTTGTATTTTCCGGTAGTAAAAAACTCTGCCAGCACATTGTTACTATTGGACGCACAAATGAGTTTATTTATCGGCAACCCCATGGCTTTGGCATAATAGCCGGCTAAAATATTGCCAAAATTGCCGCTCGGTACAACGAAGTTCAATTTTTCACTCAAACCGATTTGCTTATGGTTCTGCATTTCGGCATAAGCACTGAAATAATAAGCGATTTGCGGCAGCAGCCGCCCCCAGTTGATCGAATTGGCCGAAGATAATTTGATGTTTTTTGCTAAAAGTTCTTGCGCCAGTTCTTTATCGGCAAAAATATTTTTCACACCGGTTTGCGCATCATCAAAATTACCGCTGCAACCGATTACATACGTATTTTTTCCTTCGGTGGTAACCATCTGCTGTTTTTGCACTGCACTCACGCCGTCAAACGGATAGAATACGATTATTTTCGTACCGGGAACATCTTTGAACCCTTCAAGCGCCGCCTTACCGGTATCTCCGGAAGTAGCAGTCAAAATTGCGATTTTTGATTTATCTTTAGTTTTCTTCATGGACAATTTTAGTAATTGCGGCAACAGCTGCAACGCCATATCTTTAAATGCGGCAGTCGGTCCGTGCCATAATTCCAGCACTGCGGTGCCGTCTTCCAACAACACAACCGGCGCAATTTCTTTCACCGAAAAATTCTTCTGATTATAAGCCGCAGCCACCGCCTTATCAATTTCTTTTTCGCTGAATTCCGGCAAAAACTGTTCGATAATAACTGCCACCCGTTCCTGAAATGTGCACGATGGTAATATTCCCATCATGGTCAAATCAAACTGCGGCGTTATTTCCGGAACATATAATCCGCCATCCGGCGCTATTCCCTTAATGATTACTTCGGCTGCAGTTAATTTATCTTCATGGTTTCTGGTACTAACGTATTTCATATCAAATTCCTTATCAAACTTCCACCAGCTCGTATTCAATTGAGCCCATGCCGATTTTTTCAGCGTGGATAAGTTGTGCCTTGTAATTTAAGGTTTCGTGTGATAACTGAGCCAGATTTTTACCGGCAAATTTTGCCGTAATATCCAACGTTGCCTGATCCAATGCCACCGGGTCGCTGGATGCCATAATTCCGATATCACGCATGCACTTGTGCTGTGCTTCACCCATACAGTCACATTCTTTAGTCATGTTTACCAGCACGTTAAAGTAAAAAACTTTGCCAATCTTGTCTTTGACAGCACCGTAAGCATGCTCCGCCATATTTTGCTGCATAAGGTCGGTATCCACTTCCCAACTGTGTTTGATAGCGTTAAACTTGCAAACGGCCAGACATTCGCCACAGCCGATACAGGTAACTGAATCAATGCGTGCGCCGGATTCAAGCATAACGATGGCATCTTTTGGACACCACTTGACACAACGGCCGCATTTCTTACAACTTTCTTCGATTATTACCGGTTTAACGTCACTGTGCTGGCGCATTTTGCCCTGGCGGCTGGCCAAACCCATGCCGAGGTTTTTTATCGCAGCACCGATACCGGCCATCATATGTCCGGTCGGATGAGAAACAATCAGCAAAGAATCAGCGGATACCGCGTCGCGCGCGACCTTCACGCTCTTATTAATGACTCCGTCGATTTCAACTTCAACTTCGCTGTTTCCAAGCAATCCATCTGCGCAAATAAACGGTGCCCCAACTGCATCAAACGTGAAACCGTGTTCATTCGCCAACGTGATATGTTTTATCGCATTGTCGCGTTCACCACGATATAATGTCGATGTTTCGGTCAAAAACGGCATCGCCTCACAATTTTTGGCAAAATCGACGACTTCACGGATTACTGCCGGTTTAATATAGGTAACATTATTTTTTTCACCAACATGAATTTTCACGCCGGTGAGATCGCCTTTTGCGAGTACTTGTGCCGCACCGGATGCGGGAATTATCTTGCGCATCGCCGCACATTGTTCGTCGATTGTGGCGTTTTCAGCCAATGGTACGAAAAATACTTTTGCTTTCATAATATTTACTCCAAAAAAATTCGCGCGGTTAACCGCGCAAAATTGTTATTTATGAAATATCGCCGGACTCTGTCTAAAACTCCATCACCATATATTTCATTTTTACTCCATGGATCCGATTTAGCTCGGTCTCCATAACCGTAGTGTCGAAATCGCCAAACATCTGCAACAATATCATGCCGGTGTCAGCGCAATAATTGTCCGATACATCGTGCAAGCCAAGCCGGGTTCGGATGTTGCAACCATATTTGGTCAACACTTCCTGAACAGCCGTCGACGTTTCGCGGCGATTTGATTGCAATATTGCAACAATGGTCGTAGATTGCTCCATAACTACCTCCAAAAATATTCTTTAACTATTTTATCAATTTTTTACGTTGCAAACAAGGATTTTCAGGTTTTGTATTGAATATATATTGATGCAGTGATTTTTACCATATCTAAAAAATTAATTTTGAGGTGAATTATGCAATCAATTTATCAACAAGTGTTAGCACAGCATCGCGGCAAGCTGTTTTCCAACCTTTATCCGGCGCAGCTGGTCGAAGAAGCGCTCCGGCGTAACGAAGCAACACTAAGCGCTACCGGTGCACTGCGCGTTTCCACCGGCAAATATACCGGCCGTTCCCCCAACGACAAATTCGTAGTCGCTTACCCGCAACTCGAAGCTGAAATTTGGTGGGAAAATAATAAGCGCATTACCCCGGAAAAATTCGATAAACTTTATCAAAAAGCGCTTAACCATTTAACAGAAAAAGATTTGTTCGTTTTTGAAGGCTTTGGCGGCGCGGATATTAACAATCGCTTTGCTATGCGCGTCATCACAGAATTTGCCTGGCAAAATTTATTTATCCATCAATTACTGATTCGTCAATACGACACCGGCTGGGAATTCCCCGCTGACGCCGATTTTACCATTATCGATTTGCCAACGCTTAAAGCCGACCCGGAAATCGACGGCACCAATTCTGAAGCCTTTATTCTCGTCAATTTTGAAAAGAAAATTGTGTTAATCGGTGGCACCCACTACGCCGGCGAAATCAAAAAATCCGTCTTTACAATCATGAATTATTATTTACCGAAACGCAATATCCTGTCGATGCACTGCGCGGCCAATAAGAACCACCATAACGAAACATCGTTATTTTTTGGTTTATCCGGCACCGGTAAAACGACATTGTCGGCTGACCCCGAATTAATCTTGCTGGGCGATGATGAACACGGCTGGACGGATGACGGAGTGTTCAATATCGAAGGCGGCTGTTACGCAAAATGTATAAATCTGTCCCAAGAAAATGAGCCGCAAATTTGGGATGCGGTAAAATTTGGCGCCGTGCTGGAAAATGTTGTACTCAACGAAAACACCCGTGTTCCGGATTACGCAGACGAGTCGTTGACTGAAAACACCCGCGCCGGTTACCCGGTCAGCTATATTCCCAATTGCGTCTATCCCGGCATTGGCGGCCATCCGAAAACGATAATATTTTTGACCGCTGACGCTTTTGGTGTATTGCCGCCGATTTCAAAATTAACTCCTGAACAAGCAATGTATTACTTCCTGTCCGGCTTTACCAGCAAACTTGCCGGCACCGAACGCGGCATTACCGAACCGCAAGCTACATTCTCTTCCTGCTTCGGTCAACCATTTTTGCCGCTGCGTCCGCAAGTCTACGCTGAATTATTGCGCGACAAGATTACTCAGCATGGCGCAACTGTTTATCTGGTTAATACCGGCTGGCAAGGCGGACAATACGGTGTTGGAAAACGCATTTCAATCAAAATTACCCGCGCGCTGGTCGAGGCTGCTGTGAATGGCGAGCTGGCAACTGTTGATTATGTTGAGCATCCGATATTCGGGTTGATGATGCCAACCAGCTGTCCGATGGTTCCGGCAAGTGCCTTAAATCCGCGCAACTCTTGGACAGATAAGGCTGAATATGACAGAATGGCCGAAAAACTGCAAAAAATGTTTGACGAAAACTACACCAAGCGCTTTGCCTGATTATGAAAATAACTATCGCGCAAATGAAAGTCGTTCCCGGACGGCCGGATTTGAACTTCACCCGGATGTCCGAGATTATTGTTCAGGCAAAAGCTGAGCATTCCGAGTTGCTGATTTTTCCGGAAATGGCTATTCCTGGTTACTTAATCGGCGATCTCTGGGAGCAGGACGCTTATTTACGCGAATGCGAGCACTATGGCCAGCAGATTGTCGCCCAATCAGCTAACTTGTGTATCATCTTCGGCAACGTGGCCATCGACTGGAATAAAATCGGTGACGATGGCCGCGCGCGTAAATATAACGCCTGTTTTGTCGCCAATAACGGCGAATTATGCGGTACTGATAATTTCCCCTATCCGTACCGCATAAAATCATTGTTACCCAATTACCGCGAATTTGAAGAAACCCGCCATTTCTACTGCACCAGAAAATTAGCAATCGAAACCGGCGTTCAGCCAGACGAACTGATAAAACCCGTTAACATTGACATCAATGGCCGTGCTTATTCACTTGGGCTGATTATTTGTGAGGACGGCTGGGATGAAAACTATTCGCTCAAACCGGTTGATTTGTTGTGTGCAAACCAAAATATTGATTTTGTCATTAATATTTCCTGTTCACCGTACACTTACGGCAAAAACGATAAACGGCACCGGATTTTTTCCGAGCATGCCGCGAAACACCAGTTGCCGTTAATATATCTTAACGCTTGCGGCATCCAAAACAACGGCAAAACCCTTTATACTTTTGACGGTTCATCTGCCATATATGACGCTAAAGGTATTTTGTGTTATTCTGCTGAAAAATATGCAGATTCCGTTTTCACCATTGACAGCAATGATTTTTCCAAGCTCCCGCATGTTGAGTATTCACCGGATAAAATCGACGATATCTACGCCGCAATTAAGTATGGCGCAAGCGAATTTCTCCACTCAATCGGTATGAACCGTGTAGTAATCGGCGCATCCGGCGGCATCGATTCAGCCGTGTCTGCGGCGCTGTACGTTGATGTCCTCGGCGCTGACAATGTTTTGCTGGTAAATATGCCCACCCGATTTAACAGTCAAACAACAAAAACGCTTGCCCGTGAGCTCGCCGTAGCGCTAGGCTGCAATTATGCAGCCATTTCTGTGCAAGACTCAGCCGAACACACTATGAAGCAACTGGAAACAGCCATTTTCGAGCAGCTTGGCAACAATTCCAGCTTTTCCGTAACTCCTAATTTGTTGGTTTACGAAAACATTCAAGCCCGTGACCGTTCGTCGCGAATTCTTGCCGCGGTTGCCGCTTCCTGGAATGCCGGATTTACCTGTAATGCCAATAAGGCTGAAACAACTGTTGGCTACTCTACACTTTATGGCGACCATGCCGGATTTCTGGCAGCGCTCGCCGATCTGTGGAAACATCAAATTTACGCACTTGCCGAATATATCAACGGGCAGGTTTTCCGACGCGAAGTAGTGCCGCGCGGGTCAATCGACATTGTTCCGAGCGCCGAACTATCTACTGCGCAAAACGTTGACGAAGGCAAGGGCGATCCAATCGTATATCCTTATCACGATTATCTTTTTAAGTCGTTTGTTGAAAACTGGAACCGCACCACCCCGGAAGATATCCTAAACTGGTATCACGACGGTGTTCTCGAAAACGAGCTTGGTTGCCAACCCGGTATTGTTGCAACACTTTTCCCGACCGCAGCCGACTTCATCTGTGATTTGGAACGCTGGTGGAAACAATTTTCCGGAATGGGGCTGGCAAAGCGCATCCAAGCGCCACCGATCATCGCAATCAGCCGCCGGGCCTACGGCTTCGATTTACGTGAATCTCAGTGCGGAATCTATTACACGCAAAAGTATTTGCAGTTAAAAAACTCACTGTTGAAAAACTCATAACAATGCACAAAACCGCTTGTGAAAATAATTTTCACAAGCGGTTTTGTGGTTATTTTTTTTCAGTCCAAAACTGATTGAGCACCGTCTGCGTCTCGTTAGGTGCGGAATTTATCAACTCGTTCCAGGACATGCCCTTTTCCGCCTGTAACTGCGCCATTGTCTGAATAAGACTGTTTACCTGCGCCGCCAGTAATTGCCTGCCATTACCGGACTGGATGGTTTCAACTTTATTGCTGTCGTTTTTATACCAATCCTTGACCGTTACCTGATCGGTTGCACCCGACGTCGACAATACCAAATCGTCATTAAGCCTGTTCATCATCAATTGTAAATCAGTCGCTCCGAACGCCGCCGTGTCGTTGCCGTCGGTATCCGAAATAACGTCTTGTCCGTCGCCGACAGTGAACCGGTAAACGTCATTTCCTGCTCCGCCGGAAAGCGTGTCATTACCTTTACCACCAATCAGTAAATCGTTGCCAATACCGGCAAGATTATCCGCACCGTCGGTTCCGGTAACGAGGTTGAGATAATTTGCGGCGATATAGGCTTTGTCTAATTGACTGCCGTCGGCAAATATTAGACGTTCGATCTGCGAACCCGTATCAACAAAGTGTCTTTTGACCGTTATGCTGTCTTCGGTACCTTTGATTGTGATCAGCAAATCGCCGTTAGATTGCCGCACAAACTCCAAATCAGTTTTCGCTATCCCGGCTCCGAACTGGATTATGTCGTTGTCTTCGCCCTGATAAAACGTGTAGATCTCGTTTATTTCGTCTTTGCCGTCGCCGCGGTCGAAAACATATGTGTCCCGCCCATAACCGCCATATAGTTTGTCATTGCCTTTGCCTCCAATTAGTGTGTCACCGGCCACCATGCTATTGGCGTACACTTCTTCCTCGCCAAACAACGTGTCATCGCCGTCGCCGCCATATAGAGTGTCTGCAAAACCATTACCTTCTATTATGTCGTTTCCTGCGCCACCCTCAATATAATCACAGCCCATTCCACCGGCTATCCGGTCGTTGCCTTCGCCTCCGTACAACACGTCGTTCCCGTTAAGTCCCTGAATAATATCGTCACCCGCATTTCCGCGAATAATGTCATCTACGTTATCATAGCCTATAAGATTATCGTCGGTCAACGTTCCATTCAATGACCGTCCGTACAAATACAATTCATCCTTCTCGATACTGCTTCCATCAAAAAACACTATCCGCTCGACTCGCGCCTCAATATTTTGTGCATAACTTTTCACCGTGATCTGGTCTTCCGTTCCCTTGATCGTAATCAGTAAATCGCCATTAGCTTGTCGGTCGATTTCCAAATCAGTTTTCGCTATCCCGGCTCCGAACTGGATTATGTCGTTGTCTTCGCCCTGATAAACCGTATAGATTTCGTTTATTTCGTCTTTGCCGTCGCCGCGGTCGAAAACATATGTGTCCCGCCCATAACCGCCATATAGTTTGTCTGCAAAACCATTACCTTCTATTATGTCGTTTCCTGCGCCACCTTCAATATAATCACAGCCCATTCCACCGGCTATCCGATCATCGCCAGCTAATCCATAAATCTTATCGTTACCACTGGTACCAGTCAAAACATCGGCATCAGCGCCGCCAACAATAGATTCTCTTGAAGAAAACAATAGTAACGTCTTCTGATATTCAGTGCCCTTTGCAGAATAATTGTTATAGAAATCCAAATACTTCTGGTAATCAGCATTTGTTGCATCGGCATAACCATACGCCTTAACTACGCGCCAGTAGTTGCCGAGCAGTTCCAGCCCTGCATCTTTGTCGATTGCGATTATTCCGTCTAGCATCTGTTTGGCGTAGTCGAGGTTGTAGCCGGTAGTTTTGCCGCTGGCGTCAACTATCGGCTGGATGATGAATTGTAATGCGGTGGACTTAATCAGCAATTCACAATACAGCTCATCGCTTAACTTATTAAAAATCTCTTTCAGAATCGGTGCTTGCGCATGTGCAGGATTTGCTCCGTGATTGCCCATATAGGCTTCACCAAACAAATTCTCCAGCGCCACAAGTTGGCGGGCATCCATTTGTCCGCCGCGACTCGCCGGATCAACCTTGTCGGTTCCGCACCATTTCAACATAATCTTTTCCGCCAGCTGCTCGCGCTCGGTTTTCCCGGTAGCATTAGTAAAACTTATCACCAGCGCTTTCAATTCGCCGCTCGCATCGCGAACAATCGCCTGCTGCAGCGAATGTACATTCCCCCAGCCGCGAATGTCCGGCAACGCCTTAACATCATCCGGCACCGGCAGAAGCTCGGTTTCTTTGCTGTCCACCGCATCGCGCGACAGCCCGTATTCATTCAGCGCGCTAGTCGCGCCATTTTCCCAGACAAACGTCCCCTGCTTACGCAGAGCCTCTCCGGTTGCATTAACAACATTGTTCCCGGCAGTATTGCCTAAGTTTAGTTGCTTGATTCCTAATTCAGATAAGGTTTTCAGTTCGCCGTCATCGGTAATCCCATCACCATCGGCATCAACCCAGACTTTTAGTTTGGAATAAATCTCATCGTTGGCATCAATTTTTCCATCTTTGTTTATATCATAATCCGCTAAAGCGTCAAATCCGTCTTTTGCAAACGTGCCGTCTTTCTTTCGCATCGCGTCGCCAAATAATTCGCTGCCGTTATTTATTTTTCCGTCGTCATTCTTGTCCAGCGCCAGCAAACCGTCGCCTTTGCCAATCCATGTCGCCCGTTCGGCAAACCCGTCGGTTCCCAAATCAAAATATGCGCTGTTTTTTGTGAAACTGATCCCATTGCCATCTAAGTCGAGTGCCAACGGATCAGGAATCCATCTCGAGCCTTCCCAATGACCTTTTTGACCGCCGGGACCAGGACCGTTGCCACCGCCACCGTTCGTATCATCTTTTTTACACAGCACATCAATAATTGCACCGAGCCCCAGTCCAATTGCTAGCTTGACTACACCGGGAAGTTTATTACCGAAAATATCAAGAAATTTACCAACAGCAACCTCTTTCGCAGTTCCATACGCCGTTGAACCAAAATCCAGTTCGCCATCAATAACAAGCCCCACTACTCCGCAAATCAACGGAACGCCAAACCCTATCATAAGACCTACGGTTAATCCCGGACAAAGAAGCATTATTCCCGCAGCAAACGATCCCAAAAGGATATCTAACATTATTGTCGCAGCAGTACCGGGCGAAACTTTACCGTCCAGTTCTGGCGCATTCATCACCCTTACATTTTGCTCACTCATATTCCTGTACCTCTCAAATTAATTTTTCAACAATATTGACATAACAAGGATAACAACATATAGACAGTCAAGTATTACTGCCTGCGCAATACTTCTATATTTTCCGTAAAGCCAGAATATTCCTCCAGCCACTACCCAGTGAACCATCCAAATTATTCCCCAGAAAAACAGTAAATATACACCGGCTGATAATGCAAGAATTATTTGCACTGCCCACATAAAAGTATACGCTTCCATCGTAACTGGCTCTAATTTTGTAGTAACAATCCCTGTTAGTCCATCAAAAGCGTAAGAAAACAAAAAAAAGCCTACAATTATCCGCAGGCAAACCATATATACAATTAATTCTAAGGCGACCACAATTTCGTTTCCAATTGAATCCGATACACCGGGTCCAGTATGTCGATTTAAATACCAACAAAGAATTGCAACAAGACATATGCAGCAACCAATTATTAAATTTAACCGCGTTGAGCCTTTAGCTTTTTGAAAATTCAGTTGTTCTCGTTTTATAAATGAATTGATATTTCTATGAATCCCATCTTTGATAACCCAGCCAATAATCACTCTGAGTGTTACCACCGAACACAAAACAAATGATAGTACACAAAAAAAAGTGTCAAATGTTGTTCGCTGCGCTCCCGGCAACGGCAACCTCGATAACGCTAATTTCTCATACATCACTGCCGCGATGATAGAAATAAAATCACTAATATATATTCCGCCCACAAGCATTAATATTGTCAAAAATAATCTCCAAATAACACGCCGGACTTTCACCCTGCATGCGGCAAAATTTTCTTCCGACGCGTTTTCTTGCCCGCTCTTACCGATAACATACTGCATGAATAATTTTTTTCCTAAAAATAACCGTAATAATGATACTTTATGCTCACCAATTGTTGATTTTGCTTCTTCATCCATTAGACAACCTCCGGATATTTTTTATTATCAGAAAATTTATTAGTCAAATTATACCATCATTTTCACTCCTTCCGAACATTTTCCCACCGTTTCATAGTGCGCATTACGGCGAGCCACAATATTGTTCTTTGCGTAGCTCGCGATCAGCAAAGCGGCATGTCCGAGGACGTAGTCCGAGTTTGCCGTTTGCCGCGAGCAAGCATTAGAACAATTGGCGCAGCCGTACCGCGCTTGATTTTTTTGCTTCCTTTTTGTATCAAGACAAAAAGCAAGACGCGATGAGAGGAAAAACCGTTCTCTGTTCGTTAAACGGCGATGCCATGGTATCCGGCGACCAGAATTAAGGCGGCAAGGCCGCTGTCAATTGGTTGTGGTTGTTCGTTCATGTATTTTCTTTCTCCTATGGATTTAAAACAAAAAAGCTCTGCCCAAAACAGCTCCCATTAACGCAAAACAACGCCCGGCACAATGCCGCACGCTGCTTTTAATGAGCTCTGTCAAATGACGGAGCTTGTGTATTTAGTTGTTGAATTTTTGGACGGACACTAACGTAAATTTACCACTGCCGGGAACAGCGCATGCGAACGGACGAACGCGTGAATCAATACCGATTGAAGCCAAAATATCCGCATTCGCTTTTACGACGCAAAGAAACACCACCCAGCTCAAAACAAGCAAGTTGACAAACCCGGCCATATCAAATTGAAAACCAAACTGACCCGCTAACGCATCGTCGAGCATTTCGGTAATATCGACTACATCGACCACCGAAACCGCGACACACAGCGCAAACATAACCAATGCCAGCAAGGCCACGCGGACGCACTTCGTTTTGAAAATGGACATATTCATCACTTCGTCCAAAATTTACTTTACAGTGATAATACCGCACAATATGTATTATGTCAAGAAATTCAACTTTGCCGTGAATATCTAAAGCCGTTTATGAAATACCTCTCATAAACGGCTTAACAATTTTATCTGTCTTCTTCGTCATTAGCTGGTTGCTGTTGCGGTTTTCCAGCTTGTTTCGGTTCTTCAAGTGTCACCTTAAGCGTTAATATTTTTTCGCCCCGCTTAACAACTACATCAATTTTCGTTCCGGCCGAATATGTCGCAATTATCGATTTGATCTCGGCGGTGCTGTTGACTTCTTTTCCTGCGACTTTGGTAATGATGTCACCTTTGTGCATTCCTGCGGCATAAGCCGGACCATTTTCTTCTACTTTTGCAACATAGACACCCTGTTCAACCAAGTCCAACCCATAGGCTTCCAACATTTTTTTGTCATACAAGCCTACGCCAAGATAACCACGTGAGATTTTGCCATTGCTGATTAGCTGATCAGTTATCTGCTTGACAGTGTTTATCGGAATGGCAAAACCCAATCCCTCAACGCCCTGCATAGCCACTTTAACAGTATTAATACCGATTACTTCGCCATTAGCATTTACCAAAGCTCCGCCGGAATTTCCCGGGTTAATCGCGGCATCGGTCTGAATGAACGTCGCTGTGGCATCACCCACATCCAATTTACGATCAACAGCGCTGATAACACCTGCGGTAACACTGTTGCGAAAATCCATTCCCAGCGGGCTACCGATAGCAATCGCCGGTTCTCCAACCATTAAGTCATCCGAGTTACCAAGCTTTGCCACCGCGAGTTTGGTATCTTTAATTTTAACTACTGCAATGTCAGTCAAGCCATCGGCTCCGACTATTGTCCCGTCAACTGTCCGGCCATCCGACAACAAAATTTTTAAACTCTGTGAGCCTTTGACAACGTGATTATTAGTTACCAGATACGAATAACCGTCTTTTTGCATAATAATCACCCCGGAACCGCTGGTACGATCAACAAGCGCTTTCGTGCCGCTCCAAAAATCCTGCACATAAGCTTTGTTGACAATCCCTACTACTGCCGGTGAAACTTCTTTGGCAGCACGGACAATCGGCGTGTTGCGATAATCCTTGCCATCCGGCGCAACTGACGGCGCCGCTGACGCGGTCGTAGTCTTGATACCGTTACTGTAATGAGCTCCGGCCAAAAAGCTGCCGGTGATAACCACGATCATCAATGAAAACGCTAGTACGTAGACAATCTTACTCTTTTTCATTTTTCCCCCAATGATTGATGTTTTGCTAGTATCATCTAAATAAATTATAGCCTCTATTTGTGACAATTCTGTGTTAGATTTGCAAACTTTCTGCAAATCCCTGCTATTCTACGGTCACGCTCTTGGCGAGATTCCGGGGTTTATCAACATCACAGCCGCGGGCAATCGCAGAATAGTATGCATACAGCTGCAACGGAATTACCGCCAAAATCGGCGCCAAATATTCAGTACAATCCGGAATAGTTATCTTATGATCAACATACTTATCAATTTCGGTGTTGCTCTGCAGCGCGATACCGATTACTTTGGCCCCCCGGGCCTTGACTTCTTTTATATTACCCATCATTTTGCCAAATACTGCCGACTGGGTTGCCAACGCAAACACCGGTACACCATCTTCAATCAATGCCAGAGTTCCGTGTTTTAATTCACCGGCTGCATAGGCTTCGGCATGAATATAAGAAATCTCTTTTAATTTCAGTGCGCCTTCCAAAGCAACCGCATAATCTAATAACCGTCCTAAAAAGAACAAATCACGGGCATTGGCATACAGTGCGGCAAAATTTTTGATTGGCTCAACATTATCTAAAGTCTCATGCAACAGCGCCGGCAAGTTGCGCAATCCGGCAATAATTTCTTCAATCACTACTTGATTGCGATCATTTTTGAGCCCGGCACAATACAGCGCGAACATACACAATGTTACCAGCTGAGTCGTATAAGCTTTGGTAGATGCGACAGCTATTTCCGGCCCGGCCCAGGTGTAGATTACCGAATCGGCTTCACGAGCCGCTGTTGAGCTAAGTACGTTGGTAATCGCCAAAGTTTTTGAACCCAAACGCTTACTTTCGCGTAATGCCGCCAAGGTGTCTGATGTTTCGCCGCTCTGACTGACGATAATAGTCAACGTCCGCTCATTAACCATCGGATTACGATAACGATATTCCGACGCCAAATCAATCTCGACCGGTATTCGTACCAATTGCTCGAGGTAGTATTTGCCAACAACACCGGCGTAATAAGCTGTTCCGCAGGCCGTAATTACAATTTTATCAAACTTGGCAAAATACTCCGGTGTCCATTTCAACTCGTCAAAATTAACGCCGCTTCCGTCGGCATTGATTCTTCCCCGTAGTGTTTCGCGAATGGCTTTTGGCTGTTCGTAAATTTCTTTGAGCATAAAATGTTCGTAACCGCCTTTCTCAGCGGCTTCGGCGCTCCAGGTAACCTCAAAAACTTTTTTCGTTATCAATTTTCCGGCAAGATCAGTGATTTTTACTGCTTCAGCCGTTATTTCTGCCAACTCGCCATCATTCATAATATAAGTGCGTTTGGTGTGGTTAATAATCGCCGGAATATCTGATGCGACAAAGTTCTCGTGTTTTCCCAAGCCAATTACCATTGGATTGTCTTTTTTGATACAAAACAATTTGTCGGGATCGTTCGCGCTCATAAATACCAGCGCATACGAGCCTTCAAGCTGTCCGATTGCGGCTACCACTGCTGCGCGAAAGTCACCCTGATAATATTTCTCGACAAGATGCGGTACAACTTCAGTGTCGGTTTCCGATTCAAACTTGTGTCCTTCACGAATCAATTGCTCTTTTAATACCAGGTAATTCTCGATTATCCCGTTATGAACAACGACAAACTTGCCGCTGCAATCCGCATGCGGATGCGAATTTTCATCGCTCGGACGACCATGCGTAGCCCAGCGTGAATGACCGATACCGATTTTGCCTTTAGGCATGTCTTTTGCCAATTTTGCCTGTAACGCGTTCAGGCGTCCGACACTCTTAGAGATATTCAAGGCGTTATCGCTCATTACTGCAATCCCGGCCGAATCATAGCCACGGTATTCCAGTTTGGTTAATCCTTCCAATAAAATCGGAGCTGCGTTTTTTTTGCCAATATAACCGATTATTCCACACATACTATACTTTCTCCTTGGTGATTACTGCGACAATATGATTAATTAATTCACTGAGCCGCTCTTTGTCCGGCCCTTCGGCCATAACTCTGATTAGCGGTTCAGTGCCGGAAGCACGCACCAGTACCCGGCCGTCCTCGCCTAATTCAGCCTCGGCAGATTCAATAGCTGCTTTGATTGCCGCATTGTCTTGCCAGCCGGTCCGTGATTTTACCCGCAGATTCTTCAATATCTGCGGATACTGAATCATTAACGCCGCTAATTCACTCATTTTTTTACCGGACCGCTTCAAAACGCAAAGCAATTGTACCGCCGTGAGCACCCCGTCTCCGGTCGTTGAATGATTGGCAAAAATCAAATGTCCGGACTGTTCGCCGCCAATAACTATTTTCTTCTCAACCATCCGCTCCAGTACGTAACGGTCGCCTACCGGAGTTATTTCCAATTTTCCGCCGGCTTTTGTAAATGCTTTTTTCATTCCCAGGTTGCTCATGACGGTTGTAACTATCGCGTTATCAGGCAACTTTCCCTGACGCATCAGGTCGAGCGCACAAATCAACATAATCCGGTCGCCGTCAACCATGTTCCCAAGTTCATCTACCGCCAGACAACGATCAGCATCGCCGTCATTGGCGATACCAATATCAGCTTTATGGGTAATAACCGACTGTCTGAGTGATTCCATATGTGTAGACCCGCACTTGGCGTTAATGTTAATGCCATCAGGCCGGTCATGAATTACGATTACTTCAGCACCAAGCTGACGCAATACTTCCGGCGCGACCATATAAGATGCGCCATTAGAACAATCTATAACCACTTTTAGCCCTTTTAGCCGAACATCGGCTGTGCCGACTATGTAACCAATGTACTGTTCAATCAAACCGGTGTTCGTTGAAAAAGTACCGACTTTTTCACCGGTCGGGTATGGCAAGTCCCGGTAATTGTTGATTAATTCTTCTAATTCATCTTCGACAGCGTCGGCAAGTTTATAACCGTCCCCAGCAAAATATTTTATACCGTTATCGCCAAACGGATTATGCGATGCCGATATAACCACTCCGGCATCAGCGCCCATTTTTTGCGCGAGATATGCGACAGCCGGTGTGGGCACAACTCCAAGGCTGAGAGCATCGCCCCCGGCGGAACAAATCCCTGCAGCTAACGCCGCCTCCAGCATACTGCCCGACAACCGGGTATCCCGTCCAATCAGCACCAATGGTTTACCGTCATGTTTTGCGCCAAAATATTGCGTAGCCGCTTTGCCCATCTTATAAGCAATTTCCGGCGTAACTTCTGAATTGGCAACACCGCGCACTCCGTCAGTACCAAATAATCTTGCACTCATAAAATACCATCCTCGTACCAAAATTTAGTTATTGTTTATCAGTTGTCATTGTTTGTTCATAAAAGCTTTTACCGCATTGATTCCATCCAGTGCCGCACTCATAATTCCACCGGCATAGCCCGCCCCTTCGCCAATCGGATACAAACCACACGTTGACGAGGATTGAAAATCAGCATTGCGCACAATCCGGCAAGGCGCACTGGTACGCGTCTCGACTGCGGTCATAACCGCCCCAGGATTGTCATAGCCATTAATCTTACGGCCAAAATCAACCAGCGCACGCGCTAGTGTATCAGCCACAAACTGCGGTAAAACACTTCGCAAATCACAGTCAACAGTACCCGGTAAATATGATGGTTCGACGATCTTTGACGCCTGCTCGCCAAACAAGAAACTACCCACCGTCTGTATTGGAGCATAATAATTTTCGCCACCAGCCAAAAAAGCGGCTTGCTCCAGCTGACGTTGAAAAGCAATACCGTCCAGCGGCTGACTGCCAAAATCGCGCTCATCTACAGTGACAACTAGTGCCGAATTAGCGATACCACTATCGCGGCGATAATTACTCATACCGTTAACTACAACAGAATTTTGCTCACTGGTTGCCGCTATCACTTGTCCGCCCGGACACATACAAAACGAATACACCGTGCGGCCGCTGGTTTTATCATGATATACCAGCGCATAATCAGCAGAACCTAAGCGCGGATGACCGGCAAATGCCCCAAATTGCGCTTTGTCAATCATTGTCTGCGGATGCTCAATCCGAACACCGACGGAAAACGGTTTGGTCACAATCGCCACGCCGCACTTATGCAACATTTCATAAGTGTCACGGGCGCTGTGGCCAATACCAAGAAAAACTGTATTCGAAGAAAATTTTTCGTTATTGACAACAATTCCGGCTATAGCACCGTCAATAATATTCAGCGATTGCAGCGATGAATCAAAATTAATTTCGCCACCTAAAGCGAGAATTTTGGAGCGTAAATTTTTTACTACCGTTCTTAAAACATCAGTACCAATATGCGGTTTTTGCAACCAAATAATTTCTTCAGGCGCGCCGCACTCAACAAACAATCGCAATATCTCATTAATTGCCGGATCATTTAACCGGCAAGTCAGTTTTCCGTCGGAAAAAGTTCCGGCACCGCCTTCACCAAATTGCACATTGCAGTTGTTGTCTAGCTGACCGGTTTTCCAAAATTCAGCAATTTTTTCTGCGCGGGTATCGACATCGCTGCCACGTTCGTAAATAATTGGCCGATAGCCGTTTTTCGCCAGGTAATATGCGGCAAACATGCCCGCCGGCCCAAAACCAACCACCACCGGCCGCGCCACACTATTAACTTCGCCAACCAGCGCTTGTACGTCTGTCTCCGGCAAGGCATTTTTCTTAACGAGCTTATTATTTAATAATTTTCGTTGCAACTGTATATCGTAAACAGCGAAAACTATTGAATAAACGAAACAAATATTTTTCTTGTCGCGCGCATCAAGTGAGCGCTTTATAATTCTAAGATCATTAATAGCAGCCGGTTTAACAGCTATTTTTTTACTTACAACTGCAATAATATCGCGCGAATTATCAAAGGCTATCCGAAGGTTATCATAACGAAACTCCATCAGCCATTTCCTTTTAATGAACAATACACTTCTGAAACATTTGCCACAGTGCGGACAGTGCCAGGAATTAGCAGTTTACACGCTATTCTTCTGCCATTCATCAATTCGTTGACATTTATTCTGACCGTTGATATTGAATTTATTTTGGCGAGATCTTCATTGTTGCCAAAGATTTTTATCCGCGCTGGTGTTAAAACTACCGAATAATTACCAACACCTCCGCCAACGTCAGGTATCAGCGTAACTTCCTTTTCCTCATACATATTCACAATTACTGCTACTTTAGGCGGGTTGATCAAAACACCATCGGTCACAGCGTCACCGGCTGCAGTAAACAACTTCGGGGTAATATCATAAGTAGTAGAGGCGGTTATTTTTTCAAGTTCAACTTGCGCAACCGCTTTGGCAACGGAATATACATTTTCTTTAGCACCTTTTATAGTAATAAAATCCGGCATAATGATATCTTTTATCAAATAAGACTTTTCATTTTCGTTAATTCGTCTCAATTCAAGCAACACTTGTTTCTCAACCGTTTGCTCTAATCGGACATTCTGTTCTCCGCCATCATCGATTACTTCAACTTTTTCCGGCGCAACAATATTGGCACGCAAGCTGTGATTACCCTCGTGCATCCCTTTCAAATCAACAAACGCATCAAAATCTGCGTTCCGGATATTGCTAATCCGGTCACGTGTAGCACGAACCGTGATTGTTATTCCGTCTTTATGATCAACTACTGTCAAACCATCACCAACATTTTTATATTGCAGCGGTACATCAATTTTTTTTTCAACCAGTGGATTATCGTCACTGATAACAAAAAACCACATAACAATAGCGGCAACAAAAATCACGGCCCACTCAGTAACTTGCCGCATTCGTTTATTTTTCATTTTTTCTTTGCCTCCGCTTGATAAATCCGCTCAATCCCCGAGCTTTTATAATGAGCGAACTTGTCAAAAATTTGCGCAGTTCGTCAACCGATACCCCGCGGAGTAATCGTCCGTCTTCAACAAGAGAAATTTTACCGTTTTCTTCACTAACAACTATTGCAATAGCATCAGTTTCCTCGGTAATGCCAATGGCTGCACGGTGGCGGGTCCCCAAATCACTGCTTAAGCGGCGCTGCGACAATGGCAAATAACAGCCGGCGGCCAACACGATATTTCCACGGATAACAACCGCGCCATCATGCAACGGCGCGTTTTTGAAAAAAATATTTTTTATCAATTCCTTGGTTACAATTCCATTAATTTTTATGCCGCGATCAAAAATATCCGCCAATCCGGTTTCTCTCTGGATAATTATCAAGGCACCAATTTTCTCCGGCGCCAAATCAGCTACCGCAGCAACTATTTCTTCAATAAATTCCTCGGCTTGGCGGCTGCTTTCAAAGTGCTCAGACCCGGGAAATTTTTTTCCGAGTTTTTCGAGCGCACTCCGTAATTCCGGTTGAAAAATCACCGGCATGGCCAACAACAAAATTGTGATTGATTTTGAAAGTACCCAATACATAGTATTCAGGCTGAATTCTTTGCAAATAGGCGCCAAAACAGCCAGAAGAAGCATTCCTTTCAGGAGTTGCATCGCTCTGGTGTTTTTTATGGTACTATATAACACTTTAAACAGTATCGCTACTAGCACAATATCTATTAAATCAGTGAATGAAACGGTAAACAACAGCAGCTTAAACTTTTCGAGTATCAACATTTCCGCTCCAAAGATAAATATCCATTTCATTTTACCGCAAAACCGTAAAATAATAAAGCCTTTTGCGGTCAGGCAAAAGGCTTAAACTGTTAAATTATTTTCGTACCATCCCAGATAGTCCGGCTGCGGAACATTTCCAGCAGTCGTCGGCTCAACGGACCAGCTTTATTTTCACCAAGTATTCGGCCATCAATCGACACTACCGGAATTACTTCTGAAGCTGTACCGGTTAAGAAACACTCATCGGCATTGTATAAATCAAACTGGGTAAACAACTCTTCTTTCACGGAAATACCGGCGTCCCGCGCCAGTTCAATAATAGTGTTACGCGTTATTCCTTCAAGAAGTCCGACGGATTTCGGCGGAGTAATCAACTCGCCTTTTTTTACAATAAATACATTGGCCACACTGGCTTCAGTAACATATCCGGCAGCATTGAGCATGATACCATCAGCCAATCCTTGACGATTCATTTCGATTTTTGTCATCACATTGCTCAAATAATTCAGTGATTTTATTCGCGGCGACAACATATCATCCCGCATACGCCGCGTTGACGCGATAGCAACTGCCAACCCGGTTTCATACAATTCCGGTGGATAAATATTGATTTGAGTCACGATAATAACGACTGTAGCCTTCGAACATTTACGCGGGTCAACACCCATGTCGCCGTATCCGCGTGATACCACCAGCCGTATATAACAACTTGGCAGTTTATTGAGACGAACTGTTTCTATTATCGCCCGTTCCATTTCCTCAATAGAAATTGGTATTTCCAAAGCAATTGTTTTCGCCGATTCATACAATCGCAATAAATGATCGTTTAACCTGAAAACTAGGTTGTTATATACTCTGATCCCTTCAAATATTCCATCCCCATATAAAAAGCCGTGATCAAAAACTGATATTTTTGCGTTTTCTTTTTCAAAATATTCGCCATTAACATAAATCATAATTCATTTCTCTCCATGAACAAACTTGCGCACTTGCGTTCGAAGTATAGCACATTCGAAATAAAAAAGAAAGCCGCGGCACTCGCCGCGGCTAACAACTACATAATCAACCCGGTATTCAAATTAATCAAACTTATGGTGTTTTTTTCTTCTACCAAAGTGATATCGAAACATTTTTCCAACTTACGCTTAACCCGTTGTAAAGCGTTATCAATAGATTTTACATGACGATCGAGATCAGCAGCGATTTCTTGATAAGTTTTTCCGTCCAAATATGAACGTAGCACCTGACATTCCAATTCACTCAAAACTTTGCCGATTGTACGCTCAACTTCCTGCAATCCCTCGCGATAAATCATCAATTCTTCAGGATTAACATTTTTAGCACGCGGTATCACATCCATCAGGGTCCGATCGTCATCATCATACATTTGCTTATTTAGCGAGATATATGAATTCAGCGGCATATGCTTTTGCCTGGTAGCGGTTTTGATTGCAGTAATAATTTGCCGCGTAATACATAATTCAGCAAATGCACGAAAAGAGGCTTGCTTATCGCGGCGAAAATCACGCACCGCCTTGTATAAACCAATCATGCCCTCTTGCAGGATGTCTTCCTTATCAGCACCGATAAGAAAATACGCGCGCGACTTGTTCTTGACGAAATTCCGGTATTTGAAAATCAAATACTCATACGCTAAGCTATTGTTACCCTCATGCGCTTCGGCAACTAGTTCCTCGTCCGTCAAACACTCAAAAGTTACTGTCTGCATGGGATAAGTTGAGGAATACTGCATTGGCTGCCTCCTGAAAAGAAATAGCTGAATCAGTTAAGCACTATTATATTTATTCAACAAAAAAACTTCAACATATTTTAATAGATTTTAAACTTTTTTTTATTCTTTACGTACGTTTGCGTACTATTTCAAAAATCATTAATGCTGTCGCCACAGAAGCGTTTAGCGAATTGATTTTTCCAAGCATGGGAATACTGACTACATAGTCACATTCTGTCTTGGTTAACCGACCAACACCCTTGCTTTCACCACCAATAACCAACACCACCGGAAAATCAAAACTGATTTTTGAAGTCCACAACGACTCACCATCCATATCGGCGGCAACAATCCAAAAACCACTGTCTTTCAACTTCTTTATCAGTTGGGAAATATTCCCGACCCGGGCAATTGGCATATGCTCGATAGCTCCGCAAGACGATTTCGACACAACCTCGGTAATCGGACAACTACGCCGTTGCGGAATAATTATTCCGTTGACGCCGGCAGCTTCGCAGGATCGAATTATTGCGCCAAAATTATGCGGATCCTGCACTTCTTCCAGTACCACAATAAGCGGTTGCCGCGCACTTTGTTTGGAAAGTGCAATTATCGTTTCAACTTCCGCGTATTCCACTGGCGAAACATAAGCAATAACTCCCTGATGTTTTTGGCCTTCGGCGATTTTTTCAAGTACTTGTCCCTCAGCTTCCTGAACTGTAACCTTCTGTTGTCGCGCCAAGAGAAAAATATCTTTTAAATGATTGTTGTGTTTATTACGCTCAATGATGATCTTGTTTATCGGACGTCCAGCCTTCAACGCTTCAATAACACTGTTATTGCCTAAAATAATATTCGACATTTAATCCATCCAGAGGAATACTTCAAATAGTCCGTCAGAATTTGCGCCGCCCCGGAACAATACATCTGAGTTACAAGAGTAAGCGATGTTCCCGTCTTTATCGACCGCAATCAATCCGCCATCATCCGGACGTAATCTCCGGCGGTGAATAACCTCGTCAGCCGCCTGCTGCACGGACATATTACGATAATAAATCAAATTATGGACGTCTTTTGCCACGCCATAACGAATAAACTCTTCACCGTTACCGGTACAGCTGACGGCGACCGTTTCGTTGTTGGCATAAGTACCAGCACCAATAATCGGTGTGTCGCCCACACGTCCGAATTTCTTGTTTGTCAAACCGCCGGTTGACGTTCCGGAAGCCAGGTTTCCATGCATATCTAAAGCTGCACAACCAACCGTGCCTTTTTTCATTCTCGGCTCATGGTCAACAAACATACAATCCGCAATAGCCGCGGTTATATTCTCGCCTTCATTCAAAGCTTGCTGCCATTGTTTATAGCGATGTTCGGTGTAAAAATAACTCTGCTCAACTAATTCCATACCCATCGATTCAGCAAATTTTTCTGCACCGTGCGAAATCATCATGACGTGCGGCGAATGCTCCATAATCAGACGTGCCAGTTGTATTGGATTTTTTATCCGCTGCAGGCCGGTTGCCGCACCGCACCCAAATGTTGCGCCGTTCATAATAGAAGTATCTAATTCATGCAATCCGGAATTGCTAAATACCGCGCCCTTGCCACAATTAAATATCGGATCATCTTCCATTGTCGATATAGCGGCAACTACCGCTTCAACACTCGTTCCACCAGCCTTCAATACGTCTTCGCCGGCTTTTAACGCAGCGGCACAACTATTATTCCACATATCTATTGTTTCCTGCGAAGAGTCACGCGGCAAAACACCTGCTCCGCCATGAATTGCAATTGAATACTTTTTGTTCATTAAATCACCTGCTTTCAAAATAATTCAAATACTCAGGGTCGTGTGAATATTATAGCAGATAGCGCTTTTGTTTTGTAAATAAATCTGTCAGAAAACAAACAAAAAACGTCAGATTTTTCTGACGTTCTATTTTAATAGAGCCGCACCACAATTCTATGCAATACGTCCACAACAATATCGACGTGCTCAGCAACATCACGTAACTCACGATAAATCTCGCGCCGCTTCAGAGTGTCCGAACTTATCTCCAGCTTAAACATTTCGGCAAGCGCTTCACGATACTGTATTACTATCAAATATTTTTCTTGGCGCATATTATCAATCAGCCGTTCGGCGTGACGCGGATTCTTTTCCAGCATTGAGGTTGCATCAGACAGCGATTTTGCGCCCCGGCTAAGTGCCAAAGACATCCCTAAAATTACATTATCTGTTGGGCAATCATAAACTTTGCAGGAAAACATCGTCGATTTAGCTGCTTCAATGATACGGTTCATCCTGACCGAAAATATGTAAATATCTTGTCGGGAAAAGGGCGTAAGAAAGGCTTCACTCAAATCAGCTTCCATTTTAAATCGAACCCGGTCAGCTTCTTCAGCTAAGCTGAGCATCCGGTCATAATTCCGATCTGAGCGGTCAACCAACCATTTTTCCAAACGCCGCACACCTTCAGATGTAAATTCAGCCTGGCGGCGAAGCGTTTCAAAAAAATCATATTTAGGCGGAAATAACCGGTTAAACAGTTTTTTTGTATCCATATAAGCCTCTCGTCTTTATATATTAAAGCAGATTAAACAGTTTAAACAATATTGCTCCGAATACAGCCGTAGCCGGCATTGTGACACACCAGGAAAGCAACATTTCGCCACCGATCTGCCAATTAACTCCGCGCGGACTTTCTGCAGCACCAACACCGACAACCGAGCCGGCAATTACTTGCGTAGCCGATATCGGCATGCCAAAATAATTTGCGCTTGCCAACACGCCGAAGGAAGCAAGATCTGAATTGAAACTATTCAAATTGTTCATTTTGCATACTTTGTTGCCTAATGTTTTTATTATTGCCCAACTGCCAACAAGCACGCCTAATCCCATGCAACAACCACAAATTAAGCGCAACCATAGAGGTACTTGTTCGGCTAAAAAAATCTGACTGCCATGATGCTGTCCATGCACAACAAAAACCAACATTATCAGTCCGGCTACTTTTTGACTGTCATTTGCACCGTGATTATAAGCAAGTAAACCTGTAAACAACCACTGACAGCTTGACAAGTTTTTATTTAGCCCGCAGCCAGCTGAACGAAAAACAAGCGAAGCGAATTTTTGCATAACAAAAGCAACAATAATCCCGATTATCGGCGAAAAAATCAGACCGCATACAATTTTAAAAATTCCGTCAATTTTGCCGTGCTCCAGCAAATCAATTATTCCCCAGTTAACTGCGGCAAAACCGTCTGAACAAATTGCACAACCAACCAAACCGCCGACCAATGCATGCGTAGAACTGGAAGGCAATCCAATTTTCCCGGAAAAGAAATTCCATCCAAGCGCTGCAATGAACGCTGCACAAACAATCAACAGTACATCGCCTTTTATTCCAACATTAAGTAACCCAACCATACTAAACGCAACACCACTGGCGCCAGTAATCGATCCTAAAAATTCACAACCAGCCGCCAATGTAACAGCTCGTATCGGTGCTGCAGTATTACTCGCGATTATCGCAGCTATCACTGAACTAGAATCATTTGAACTGTTAGTTAACAAGAAAGCAATCGCGACTAACAGAGTAAGCGCAAAAAGGATCTCATATTCCATTTTCACCCGCACAAATCCAGCTATTGCTTAATTAGCTACTGTTAATTGATTATATTTTTTTTATCGGTGCAAATTTTGCCATCAATGATTTAATTCCTAGTCCCGGAAAAACCGCCTTCATCAACATTTTCTCGCCTTCACCCTTAACTTCGACTACAGTACCGTTACCAAATTCATTATGAACGATTTTATCACCGCAACGCCAGGCAGAAGTCGCTGTCGAATTAGTTTTTTTAAGCAGCGCTTCTTTACCGTCGAAATGTGTACGGGTACTTACAGCATAAGCAGTTATCGGCATAGTATGCAAGCGTTTGTCTTTTGACCACGAAACACCTTGTCCTTCGGATTCCTCAAGATGAACACTGTCAATTTCATCAATAAATCGCGAACAAGTATTAACCGAAATTTGACCGAATATTGAACGAACGCGCGACCTCAGTAAATACAATCTTTTCATCGCCCGGGTAATTCCAACGTAACATAAGCGCCGTTCTTCTTCAATTTCTCTTTCATTCATCAATGTGCGGGCGTGAGGAAACAGACCTTCTTCCATCCCCGCAATAAAAACATACGGAAACTCCAGTCCTTTTGCGGAATGCATCGTCATCAACTTAACACGATCATCTTCGCTTTCGGCTTTATCTAAATCAGTAACTAAAGCGATGTGCGTCAGAAATTCAGCAACACTGCCGTCAGTGTCGGATTTAACAAAATCCTGGGCAACACCGATAAATTCTTTGAGATTTTCAACACGAGCATCGTTCTCAGGTGTTTTTGCAAGCTCCAATTCAGCCAGGCAACCAGTCTCACGCAAAATATAATCGATGAAATCCGGAAGCTCGCGCTTTCCTTGTTCGCCCGCCAATTTGAACATCAACAACGAAAATTCCGAAAACGCTGTGCGGGCCTTGCCGGTCAATTGGTTGATTTCATCAGCACGACTCGACGCTTCAAACAACGAAATGTTGTTGTTAATTGCGTATTCCCGTAAATATTTCATACTGGTGCCGCCGATACCGCGTCGCGGAACATTAATTACTCGTTGTAAACTTATCGAATCGCTCTGATTATACAGTAATTTTAAATATGCAATTACGTCCTTAATTTCCTTGCGTTCATAAAACTTGTATCCGCCAACTATTGAATAAGGAATACCGGCACGCAAAAAACCTTCCTCAATTGCACGCGATTGCGAATTAGCGCGATACAGTACCGCGCAGTCCGAATATTTTTCGTTGAGTTCGTGCAATTCACGAATGTGACGGACAATGAAATCCGCTTCATCACGCTCGTCAATTGCATTATAGCTAATAACTTTTTCACCGGAATGGTTTTCCGTCCAAAGATTTTTGGGCCGTCGCTCATTATTGTTTTTTATTACGCAGTTTGCCGCGTCTAAAATTATCTGCGTCGAACGATAATTTTGCTCGAGATTAATGATTTTGACTTCAGGATAATCCTTCTCAAAATCAAGGATGTTTTTAATATCGGCTCCACGCCAACCGTAAATACTTTGATCTACATCGCCCACAACAAATATATTATGGTGAACTTTCGCCAACATTTTAGTTAACAAATATTGTACATGATTTGTATCTTGATATTCATCAACTAAAATATATTTGAATTTGCTTTGATATTTTTTTAACACCTCGGTGTTCTTCTTTAATAACTCAACGGTTATTAGCAGCAAATCATCAAAATCAAGCGCATTATTCTCAATCAATTTTTTCGTATATAATTCAAAAATCTCACCGACATTTTTTTCAAACGGATCAACAGCCAGTTCCTGAAATTTCTTGTACGTTTGCATCTCGTTTTTAGAACGAGAAATAATTCCGCGAACGTAAGACGGTTTAAACCGCTTGTCATCAAAATTTAATTCGCGCAAACATTCTTTAATAATTATTTCGCATTCCGATTCATCGTATATTACAAAATTGCGCGAATAAACACCGCCTGCGTCAATTTCTTGACGCAGCAATCTTACACAGAAAGAATGAAATGTGCTTATCCAAATCATCCGCCCGTAATTACCAACGATTTGCTGAACTCGTGTTTTCATTTCTCCAGCAGCTTTATTTGTGAAAGTAATCGCCAGTATCGAATCAATCGGCACACCACTGTCAATTAAATGCGCAATTCTTGCGGTTAACACGGATGTTTTTCCCGAACCGGCACCGGCAATAACCAACACTGGCCCTTCTGTCTGCAGAACAGCCTTTTTTTGAACAGCATTAAGTTTTTTCAAATATTCTCGCATTGCTACCTCTATCAAATCATGTCTCTATAGTATATGTTATTTTCGGCGGCTGCTCAAGAAATTTATGCATAAACACTGTATGTTGCGAATATTTCTAAAATATTATTGTATTTAATAACATTTGACAAAGGATATTTAGTTGAGTAGAATTTTAATTGCGCCAACTTTTAAGGAGAATAAATGCTCAAAATCTTCCGTAAAAAGTCTATTACTGAAATGATCGCAAATTCCGAAAAAACCGACTTGACACGATCGCTGACTTATGTTGATTTGATTTTGATGGGTGTCGGCGTCATCGTCGGTACTGGAATATTTGTTTTCACCGGTATCGGTGCAGCACAATATGCTGGTCCGGCTTTAATGTTGTCTTTTGTAATTTCCGGAGCGACCTGTGCATTTGCAGCGCTGGCTTATGCCGAACTTGCCGCTATGGTTCCGATTGCCGGCAGTGCCTACACTTATACCTACACCGTGTTAGGCGAACTGATAGCCTGGATTGTCGGTTGGGCGCTTGTGCTGGAATATTCTATTGCTGCCGCGGCTGTTGCTTCAGGCTGGTCGCAGTATGTTGTTTCAGTTTTCGGATCTTACTTATTTACAATACCGGAGCAATTACAGAAACCACCGGGAGATGGCGGAATATTGAATCTTCCGGCTGTACTGCTTGTTTTATTTTTGACTTTCGTTCTTTACAGAGGAACAAAGGAAAGCGCAAGACTAACTCGGATTTTAGTGTTCGTCAAACTTGCCGTCGTTTTCATTTTTATTGTTCTGGCGGCACCACACATCAATGTGGCTAACTGGACACCTTTTATGCCGTTTGGTATTAAGGGCGTAATCACCGGCGCTTCATTTGCGTTTTTTGCTTATCTGGGCTTTGATTTAATCGCCAATGCTTCTGAGGAATGCAAAAACCCGAAACGTGACCTCCCCATTGGCATTCTCGGCTCACTGGTTGTTGTTACAATACTGTATATTGCCGTTACCGCGATAATGACTGGTGTACTGCCGTATACTGAACTTAACACCGGAGCACCAATAACCGCGGTACTTGATTCAATCGGTTATCGATTCGGATCGGCATTACTTGGTTGCGGGATAATATTTGGTTTAACCGCAGTGGTTCTGGTGTTGTTATATTCACAGACCCGCTTGTTTCTCGCGATGGCACGCGACGGATTGCTCCCGGTTTATATTGCAAAAATTCATCCAAAGTACAAAATACCATCGTTGCTCACTGCAATAACCGGAATATTGATTGCAGGCGTTGTAGGTCTGGTTCGGTTAGAAATTCTTGCGGAATTAGTAAACATCGGAACGCTGTTCGCGTTTATTGCCGCCTCAGCCGGTGTATTGATACTTCGTATAAAAAGCCCGAATGCCCCCCGCCCTTTCAAATGTCCTTTCCCTTATGTGATAACGCCTCTGGCAATCCTCAGTTGTGGTTTTCTGGTTATGAATTTGCGCCCCGAAACTTGGCATTTTTTTATTGTTTGGGTCATAGTCGGTTTGATTATATACTCATTCTACGGCTATCACCACAGCAAGCTTGGCAAAGAAAATTAGTTTATTTAATATTAATTAAAAAGGCGACCAAGATTATTTTTCTTGGTCGTCTTTTAATTTTGCAAAAATAATTTCAAAGGCGCCGGTCATGAGTTTAAGCTTTCGATCATTTTCCGCTTCAAGATGTAAATAACCAATCAGGGTTTCGAACCCGGTTGCTGCCCGATATTCAGATACCGTAGCGCTTTTTGGAACTGCTGAACTCGTGTTTCGACCCCGTAAAAAAATTTGTTGCTCACTCTCGCTAAAATCCGTCATTAGTCTGCGCACAGCGTAAGCTTGCAATTTTGCCGAAACAATCGTGCGGCAAAACTCATGCAGTTCGCGGACTTTTTCACAGCCGACCAACAATAATTGTTCGCGCACAAACAATGAAAATACTGCATCACCGATGTAAGCAAGTGTCAGTGGATGTTTTACTGCAGCTTCCACTTAACACCATCTTTACCATCCTCTAGAACAACACCAATTTCCGCCAGTCGGTCCCTGATAGCATCAGAAGCTGCCCAATCTTTTTTTACACGTGCTTCCTGACGAAGCGCTATCACCAAATCCAATAATTTTTCAACCAAAACATCATTTGAACCTGATGTTTCTTTTTTTTGTTCGAGAATGCCAAAAATCACAGTAATATCCTCAAATAATTGTGTCATTACGTCAAGATGATTCACCGGAATTGCGATACCCAAACTATGTTGCTGCATACATATATTAATCTCTTTGATTAGCGCGTACATAACCGAAAACGCCAACGCGGTGTTGAAATCATCGTCCATCGCTTCATAGAACTCGGCCCGCAACAAAGCTATTCGTTCAATCGCGGCACTATCAGCGTCTGTTGTGACCGCAATCTTTGCCAAGCTAAGCAAACTTTCCCGTGCATTAACAATTTTTTCAAGATTTTTTTTCGCTTCAATCAACCGTTCGTCGGAAAAATCTAACGGGCTGCGATAATGAGTGTTAGCAATAAACAATCGCAGCACTTCCCCGGAATAGTGTTGCAGAATGTCTGAGACTAACGAAAAATTCCCTAATGATTTTGACATTTTTTCCTGATCAATCGTAATGAAACCATTATGTAGCCAATAATTAACAAATGGTTTGCCAGTAAAAGCTTCTGTTTGCGCAATTTCATTTTCATGATGCGGAAATATCAGATCGCTGCCACCGCCATGAAAATCAAATGTATCACCCAAATATTTTATCGACATTGCCGAACATTCAATATGCCACCCCGGCCGGCCTTTGCCCCACGGACTTTCCCAATATGGTTCACCCGGTTTCGCGGTTTTCCATAGCGCAAAATCCATAGGATGATTTTTCCGCTCATCGATATCTACTCGCGCTCCAGCCTGCATATCCTCGAGATTTCTGCCACTTAATTTACCGTAGCCAGCGAATTTTTCAACGGCAAAATAAACATCTCCGTCAACGACATAAGCAAAACCTTTTGCGACCAGAGTCTCCACCATCCCGATAATTTCCGGCATGTGCTCCGACACCCGCGGATAATTGTCTGCGCGCCGTACATTTAATTTATCCATAACAACATAATAGGCAGCAATATAACGGTCAGCAACAGTTTTCCAGTCAACTTTTTCCGCTAATGCAGTATTAATAATTTTATCGTCAACATCGGTAAAATTTGATACATAAAAAACATTCATGCCGCGATGTTCCAAATACCGGCGAATTACATCCCAAACCACCGGTGGACGGGCGTTGCCAATATGCGGATGATTATAAGGCGTAACTCCGCAGACATACATCCGAATATTCCCGTCAACAATCGGAACAAAATCATCCTTGTGTTTTGTCAGTGTATTATATACCCTTAGTTTCACTGTTTTTCTCCTTCTCCAACTGCTCTATACGTTGTTCCATATGACTAATTTGGCGATGCATACAAACCATCATCTCTGCAACCGGATCGGGCATGTTATCGTGATCCAATCCGTCTTTCATTAACCGTTTGCCATCGCGCATTACGATTTGTCCGGGTATTCCTACAACGGTAGAATTGGGCGGAACTTGTTTTAAGACTACCGAGCCGGCACCTATTTTAGAATTATCACCAACGGTAAACGAACCCAATACTTTGGCTCCGCTGGCTACAACTACATTATTACCAATCGTAGGATGCCGTTTACCTTTTTCCTTGCCAGTACCGCCCAGTGTAACGCCTTGGTAAAGCGTAACGTCATCACCTATTTCTGTAGTTTCACCAATAACAACTCCGGTTCCGTGATCGATAAAAAAATTGTTACCAATAGTAGCACCCGGATGGATTTCAATTCCCGTGAAAAACCGTGCCGTTTGAGATAACAGCCTGGCAATAACTATCATATTATGTTTAAACAACCAATGTGAAATTCGGTGCGCCCAAATAGCATGCAGGCCAGGGTAACAAAGAATGACTTCTAACACTGAATTCGCAGCCGGATCACGCTCTAACACCACATCTATATCTCGTTTTATCCTGCTAAACATACAACCACCTATCACGATAATTTGCTTATCGCCACTTCAATTCGCCGCACGCTCTCAGCTTTACCTAGAACATCAGCTAACTCTGAGGCTCCGCCGGGCGACGATTCCATTCCCGACAACGCGGTACGCACCGGCCAAAGAACTTGACTGTTTTTCATGTTGTTTTCAACAACAATAGTCATGAGGCAATTATTAATGCTTTCTGCTGACCAACAAGCAATACCATTCAACGCTGGCAAAACCTTCCTCAATACATTCAATGAGCTTTCTGAATCAGTTTTCATTTTTTTGTGCGAAAATAACGCAATATCGTATTGCGGTAAATTTTTGACAAATGCCACTTTTTCAGTAATTTCAGAAAATATTTCTGTGCGGTTTTTTAACAATTCACTTAGCTTCAGCAGATCAAAGGTTTCCAGTCCAGCGGAAATAAAATAAGGTTTGGCGTGCTCAAAATACTCTTCAACACTAAGCCGTTTAATATATTCCGAATTCATCCAGCGCAATTTTTGTACATCAAAAATTGCCGGAGATTTACTCAATCCCTGCACATCAAAACAAGCTTTCAATTCATCCATACTAAAAAACTCTTGTTCAGTGCCGGGATTCCATCCCAACAACACAATATAATTAACAATCGCTTCTTTCAGAAATCCTCGATTGATAAAGTCTTCAAACGACGCATCGCCTTCGCGCTTACTTAGCTTCTTGTCCTTGGTTTTCATAATCGGCGGCAAATGAATATATATTGGCAACTCCCAGCCAAAAGCGTTATATAAAACATTATATTTCGGTGTTGACGATAAATATTCAGAACCACGAATAACATGGGTTATTTTCATCAGATGGTCATCAACAACGTTAGCAAAATTATATGTTGGCAAGCCATCAGCTTTAAGTAATATACCTTCTTCTAATTCAGAATTGTCAACGGTTATGGTTCCATAAACAACATCTTCAAAAGTAGTATTGCCATTTTCCGGGATGACTTGACGCACTACATGGCTTTCCCCACGCTTCACACGCTCGAGTGCAATTGCTTTGTCAATCCTCTTGCAACAGCCATCATAGCGGTACATCTTTCCTTCTGCTTCGCACTTAGTTCGAAGCTCATCCAAACGATCCTTACCGCAAAAACAATAATATGCCCCGCCTAACTCAACAAGCTTATCGGCATACTTTCGGTATATCTGTCGTCGTTCGCTCTGAATATACGGTCCAAATTCTCCGCCTTTACCCGGCCCTTCATCGTATTCCATACCAACAGTTTTTAATGTTTCAAAAATTACATCTGTCGCGCCATCGACAAAGCGGCCTTGGTCGGTATCTTCAATCCGTAAAATAAATTGGCCATGCTGATTTTTGGCAATAAGATATTCGTATATCGCAGTCCGTAAATTACCAATATGCATATACCCAGTCGGACTGGGAGCAAAACGTGTTCTTACAGTCATGTTAATTACCTTTCTAAATTCGTAGCTAGTATTATACCTGAATTATATTATACTCGCCACCGCATACGCCGATATCCCCTCTTTTCGTCCGACAAAGCCCAACTCTTCTGTAGTAGTTGCTTTAACGTTAACCGCGCAAATATCAATTCCACAGGCTGCAGCAATATTCTCGCGCATGATCGGAATAAAGGGTGCCAGCTTGGGTTGCTGTGCCGCAACCGTCGCATCAATGTTATTTATTGAAAAACCATTTTGCAGCAGCAAACAAACAACTTGCTCCAATAACTTGATGCTGGACGCGTTTTTGTAACGCTCATCTGTATCCGGAAAGCGTTTGCCAATATCACCTAATGCCGCCGCGCCCAATAATGCATCTTTTATTGCATGCAACAAAACATCAGCATCGCTATGACCAAGCAAACCCTGCTCATAGGGTATATCCACCCCTCCTAAAACAAGCTTGCGCTCACGTACTAATTGATGAACATCATAGCCAAAGCCGATTCTGGGAACTTTCATGCGTGTCAATACTCCATTTCTTCGTCGCAATAATTCGATTCCAACAATGATATCTTCGGGTGTAGTAATCTTAATATTTTCATAGCTGCCGGGTACTACTCGCACTGATTTGCCAAAGTATTCAACTATCGACGCATCGTCAGTACCAACATAATTATTCGCTGCCGCGTGATCATACGCATTAATAAGCAGGTCTTTCTCAAATCCTTGCGGTGTCTGGACTGCCACAAGCGTAGCTCGTTTCGGAGTAGTAACAACCAGTTCATTAATATCGACCACTTTGATTGTATCTTTAACCGGAACGGCAAGAATTGCAGCATTACAGTCCATTACATTTTCGATTAGGTTTAACACCTTAGCTTTTTCAACAAACGGACGCGCGCCATCGTGAATCAAAACATAACTCGAAGCACTATCCACTTCTTTAAGGGCATTAAATATAGAATCTTGGCGTTCTGCTCCGCCAACGACTACTTTTGCAGAACAGCTCGTTTGTTTAATAATATTTCTGACTTCGTCAACATCCTCATAACCGGTAACAACAATAATTTCACCAACAGCAACAATGTCCGAGAACAGTTCCAAAGAATATTGCAAAATCGGTTTGCCGCATAGTTCATGCAGTATCTTATTTTTGTCAAGTTCCATCCGGGTACCGCGGCCAGCCGCAGCAATGATAACTGAAAACATAGTTTCACTCCAGATTCGAAGTTTGTTTTGTGCGGGCAAATATCAATCGGCCAGCTGCAGTTTGAAAAACTGAATGTACAAGTACTTCAATACTCTTTCCAATATAATTTTTGCCGTCTTCCACGATAATCATTGTGCCATCATCCAAATATGACACCGCCTGACCTGGTTCTTTACCCTCTTTAACGAGATTCACAGTCAATACTTCGCCATTTGCGACATTTGATTTTATTGCACCAGCCAATTCATTAATATTCAAAACAAATATTCCGTGTAACATCGCCACTTTATTCAAGTTATAATCGACAGTTAATATTTTCCCGCCTATTTCTTGAGCGAGACGTAATAACTTCAAATCCACTTCACGGATATTATGATAATCAGTATCGTCAATTCTGATCATGTTAGCATAATCTACGCGTAATCGATTTAAAGTATCCAACGCGCGCCGGCCTTTCGCACGCTTAATTTCATCAGTTGAATCAGCGAGCAATTGCAATTCTTTTATGACAAAATGGGGAACAACCAAAGTTCCATCAATGAAACCCGTTTTAAATATCTCCTCAATTCGCCCATCAATAATTACGCTGGTATCAACAATTTTATTGACACCCAAATATTTATCTGCCAACTCAGCTTTCAACGTACCGATTTTTTTAAAAACATTCAACATTTCATAATTCTTGGTTTTACACACCGAACCACCGACGTACGCCGCAAACACACTAAAAACAATCGGCAAATATTTCCCAATATAGGGAATATTCCATAACGTCAAGGCAAACAGGTTTGCAATAATCAAACCAACGATAACGCCAAATGCGCCACCAAGTAATCCTTCTGAAGATTCGATAGTTAGCTGTTTCTCAACTCTGTCGGAAAATTTTTTAACGAATTTTATGGCACGCTTCTGAAATAGCCATCCGAAACCAGTAAACATTAGTCCACCAAAAAAAACCCATAAAAACGCTTCAACTGCTTCCGAAATTGGATGATGTTGCATAAAAGTTAAATTGATAAATGGCATTAGCTGATCCATTAACAGTACACCAAATACTCCGCAGCTAATTATTATTACCCATTTCATTATATAGTCAGTGGTGGCATTAATAACGTTATCCATTACAACCTCCATTTTTCATGTTTGAATTATATCACACAACCTATGTTACAAACAAAACAACCTCGTCAAAAGACGAGGTTGTATGAAACCGGCAGCGACATACTCTCCCGGGCCGTTACCAGCCAAGTACCATCAGCGCAAGAGGGCTTAACTACTGTGTTCGGAATGGGAACAGGTGGAACCCCTCCGCCTAACCACCGGATATCCTCAGTGCTTTACGCCCTGAAAACTGGATAGAGAAAATGTGATAAACATCGAGTAAATGTTTGAGATTTGTATTCGAGCGCTTGATAAGTCAAGCCCT
>Ga0172379_10001388_pt1 | contig 48336 bp, 112 predicted proteins | sample GrowelOW334metaG_FD_119756 | JGI IMG/M metagenome (GOLD analysis project Ga0172379, IMG submission 119756) | Groundwater microbial communities from an aquifer near a municipal landfill in Southern Ontario, Canada - Groundwater well OW334 metaG | ecosystem: Environmental > Aquatic > Deep...
CCGCCCGAACCAATTTGATACCATTCGGTCGCGCGACCATAAAATCGGGCTTTGTAAGCAGTTTTTTTATAATCTACAATAATTTCAAAGATTTTCATTATTTTTATAAAAATTTGTTGTTGCGTTAATTTTCATTGTTAATCGTATAACTCCAAGAAACAGGGAAATTATTACAAATATTTGTTACTTCTTTAAGAGTGTAATTTAGGTAGAATCCGTAAACCCGTTGCGATTCGCCGGGCGCACAAATTACCATTATTCGATATTTATTGTTTTTGTTCATATTTTTTAGTTTCCCTTTTTATAAAACCCGGTATCGTTAATTTTTCCGCTAATATCTTTTCCGGTTCTCCACAATGTATAAAAAATTCTAAATTTTAGGAAATAAATAGTAAGAAAATGTTTATAAAATGTCCCGGTATACTCATTGTCGTAATAGTGGTCTTCGCTATAAATAACAATTCTAAACAGTTTAAGGAATTTTTGATCTAGTTTTTTGTGCATAATTTTAAATTAAACTTAGCTGATTTTTATCAACCCTTTGACTTTTCTTAATTTTCTTCTCTTTAGAATCTTTAGTTTTTTTACTATTAGAAAGTATCCGCCCGGCCTCACTCGGCGAGATTTGTTTTTCTTCAATTACTTCCGCTCCGGGGAAGATTTCATTTACTAATTTGATTAGATTTTTAAACTTCATTTGTTATATCTCTCATTATTTAGTCTTTTCCATTCTTTAGCGCGCGGATTATCCCATTCAGAAATCATTGTGGGATTTAGAATTTTATTTAGTTCTTCTACACTTGGCCGCGCGAATTCAATCTTCTCGTTCCCAATAAAATACTTATTATGCAGATTTTCAGTCAAAAGAAACTGATCTTTATAACTAATACCTAAAATTACTTTATTAAATTCAATTAGCGCACCCGTATCGTAAAATTGAATAGTGAAATGAAGTTTATTATCAGACGCTCCATCTAAAATAATAATTGGTAAATTTAGATTTGATAGACCTCTAAAAGCAGAACTTAAAAGGCTGCTAATCTTTTCAAACTCGCTAATTTCCTGAATAAAACAATAAATATACGGAACAAATCTAGGATAACCCTGACAACTTGCTTCTAGTATTGATTCCGTTTTTAACTAATTCTTTGCAAATTGGAGTAATTAGTGGGTCGAAATCATCACTAGAAACCCAATGAAGGCTAAAAATTCCGTGGCTATCTTCATCTTGATATTTTTTAAAGAAATCATACCTATTTTGAATATAATTAGAGTCTTTAAAATCTTCTTGGTAATAAAGTCCAAATTGTCCGCCGCCACAGCGCGGCCTTACCCATTTAGTTGAAACTGTAATGTTATCGAAAGGATTCATGTTTTTTATATTTACAGAATTTTACTTAGATAAAAACCTAGAACATCCAAACTTTCAACATTATAATTATGAGCTAGTTTTTGCAAAAAATTTTTAACTACTTGATTATCTGTATGGTCTGAATAAATAACAAGATTTAAAGCCGAGTGGTAATGAGTTGCGCCTTGGTATCTCGCCTGTTTCTTTTCTTGTTTAGAGATTTTTCTAAATCCTAAAGATTTTATAATTTTTGGGTCAATCATACTGTTTTATTTATTAATTACCATTCAATAGTTGTTTCGTGTGTAATTTCAGGACCACAACGATAGTCCCCGCGAATCTTTCTTTTAGTTACTGTATAGTTTAGTTTTAACAACTCTTCTTTTACTGCTTGGTCAAGTAGCCCGTCAATCACTATAAAGTTTTTACCACTTCGCGCGGCCTTTGTAATTTGTTCTTCTAAGCTTGGATTATTAGAATTTTCAGTTAATTGTCTTGCGTCAGATGAATGAATCATATTATTTTATTTTTTTGTTATTTTACAGAGAAAAAGTGTAAAATATAGTATGCAAATTGATAATTATACCGTTTTAATTAGTGGAAGCTATAATGCTTTTAATGACGGTTGGGATGGAATTGGAGTTTATATGTGCTCGGGAAACTACTTGAGTAATACTTTTAAACGACCTATTTATATTGGTAGTTCAGTTAATTTACAAGAAAGAATTGAGGTTGACCATATTGGTACTTTAAATCGTAATAAACATCCACATAATCCCGCCTTACAATTTTCTTGGAATAAACATAATAATGAAAACGAAGGATTTATTTGGTTTTTATTAGAAACTTGTCCGCCCGATCAGACTTTAACAATTGAACAAAAATATCTAGATTTATATCATCCTTTTGTTGACGAGTTCGGTGGATTTAATATACTTCATTATTCTAGTCCCGAGAGTTTTGGTATGAAACGCACGGAAGAACAAAAGGAAAGAATGAGTAAATCTCAAAAAGGAAGAAAAATGCCAGAGCATGTTAAAGCTAAATTATTAGAAGCTAATCTTGGAAGACTATTATCTTTAGAACGTAAACAAAAACTTTCTAAAATTTTTAGAGGTAGAAAAAATAATGTAACTGAAGAATTTATAAATGATTTGGTTGAGAGATGTTCAAAAGAGTATTTGGTTACTAATCCACAAGGGGAAACTTTTCTTATTAAGAATTTATCTAAATTTTGCAGAGAGAATGGATTAGAATGTTCTAATATGTGTAATATAGCAAAAGACAAAAAGCATCATAAAACTTGTAAGGGTTGGAAATGTTCATTTCCTTAGTTAGTTAGTTTTTACTTCAGAAGTTCGTTAAAAATCTTTGTATTTTTATCGTTAAATTGTTTATCTGTCATTTCACCGTTAAAATCATTACCTAATGCGCCGCCATATTTAATTAGTTTAACTATGATCTTTTCAATAGCCGCCGGGTTTAGGGCAATTACGGCGCAAATATGTAATTGGCTAAATAATGTTTCGTAAACTTTAACTTTTTGTTTAAGTGTTGGTTTTTTCATAAGGATTGGGTGTCAAAATCATTTTAGCAGTTTAACCGGCGATTGTCAAGAGAAATTTTCGACAATCTAACAGGCAAGAAACCCTAATTTCTTCAACAAATCTTTATTTAATACTTTATTAATTAAACTTTCAAACTCCAGCCGCGCGGACTCTTTATCTGGATAACTTTTTTCCATACCAAAATCATCATCGCCCCAAAAACTAATTCTATTTTCATTAATAGTAATTGAATCAAAATTTCTTTTAATTCTGTCTCCCTTTAAACTTAATCGAGCCTCAACAAATCCGCCGGGAAAATTCCCATACCATTCATCACTTACTTTTACTAAAATAGATTCTTTGCGTTTAATTCTTTGTTTTAGACAATGTTTCATTAGTTTTCTCTTTTTTATCCTGATGCTCCCAATTATAAATAATTCCTTCAAAAGTCCGCCGGATTTTTTTAATTTCTTTTAAAGTTCTATTTGGATTGTCGAGTAATATATCGAAACAAAGTTTATTAAGGTTTCCAATAATTTTCTTAAACTGTTTAATTTGATTATGACTTAAAACTTTCCAGTTTCTTGATTTTTTTTGTTGTTCTATAAATTCTTTCATATTATGAAATATTAACCATTACAATATCTTAACGGTGTTACTACAATCTCTCCATTAATCTTATAGTTTAAAAAATTAAAATAATGTTTGTGTCCGCGCGGACAATTAAATTTCGGCGGCAAACTACAAATGTTTATTAAAATCTTTGATTCTTCGGGATATTCATCTTCAAATTTAATAACGTTTTCCATATTCATATAAATTTTTATGCTTCATCCAAATTTTCCAAATTGGCTTTTTAATTCGTCTTAATAGTGAATTATTGGGTTTGTAAAAAGATTCTCCGATTTTATAAAATGTAGATATTCAACCAGATTATTAATTATACATATTAACATCCAAGCGATTTTAACTTTCATAATTATTTCTTCTTCCTTTGATTCGCCCAAAACTTTTCCCAATATTCGCCAGTATATTTAAATTTTACTTCTTTAGCTGTAATTCCAAAATTGGCCGGGCTAACTTCAAACGGATAAATTGGATCACCAAATCTTTCTCTAACTAACATAATTGTTTCTCCGGTTATAGAACTACAATTACATACAATTCTCCGGGGATAATATCAGATTGATTCATTTTTTATTATTTATCTAACATATTCTACAAATTCTCCAGTTCCTTCAAATTCCCTGCGCGTCCCCGGATAATATCTATATCCATCACAACTATTTCCATAACAAAAACAAGCCATAGCCGCCCGATGGATAGCTTTTTCTTCGGTTAATGAATCATTTTCTGGATTGTTGTTTACTTTTTTCTTTACAGAAAAGCTATAAACGTATCGTCCTAACTCTTTAACCGCATAATATTGATCAACCGCGCGGACAAATTTAAAACCCCGTCTAAAAAACTCTACGATAAAATATCCGCCCGTATCAATTACTTTTGTTTCTACAATTTTTTGTGTTTTTAGAAAATCTTCTACTGGTCTGGAATAGATATTAAACATTTTATTTATTAGCTTCAATAATTCTCTTAGCGAAATTCACAAATTCATAACTATAATTAACTACTTCACTATACCCGGCAGAATGTCCATGTTCGTAACATATTGATTCAATAATCCGCGCGGTTTCTTCATTCAACCCTTCGTTTTTTAAAGTAATTAGAAAATTTTCACTATAAAGTTTAACAATTTGATTACCCAATTCTTGTCTTTTGCTATTTTCCTCTGGGTATTTACAATGATAAATTTGTCCGCCGATTTCCTGCATTTTTTTAATCAATTTACCAATTGTAACAAAACAGTCTAAATCCATTTTAGGATCGCCAGTTGCATTATAATATTTATCCCACAATAACCCGGCGGCTACTAACTTTTGATATTCTTCTTGAGATAGTAAATTTAAAGGTTTATTTTCCTCTAAAATCTTTTTTAGCATTAAGGTTTTCATATTGTTTTTTAGTTAAATATAATCAATCAAATCAACTTCAGTAAATCCCGGCGGCTTAAACTCAATTTCTTCCTGAAAATCATCAAAATAAAACCTAATATCTTCCGGGCTAATCCCGTGGTTCCAATTGTTTTGGTTATTAAAGATTAGCAATGTTGCGATTAAAACAGCATTCATAAAAGCTAATGTGTATATCTAATTTTCTTTAAATCTCTTTGTTTAATTTGTTCTTCTAACAGTAATCCTAATTTATGAAAGATTTTACGACCACTTGCAATCTTTTTGTTACGTTTAGGATTTAGTTTTAGATAAAGTTGTTTCATTATTTTGTATAATTAAACTATTTAACTTTTGCCCCGACTACTACATCTCCAATAACAATTTTCTCGTCAGTTAAAATCTTAAATTTAGATTGGCCGGGACTATAAATACTGTTTAAAATAAACGATATTGACTTTTCTTGATCGTTTAGCCAAATATATGTCCAAGTTACTCCATTAAACCAAACGTATCTATGCCCGCCGCAATCTAACTTATTTATTTTTTCGTCCGCGCGGCTAATATTTATAAAACAAATTGTAACTAAGATTACATACAATAATCTATTCATGATTCGGTTTTTAGTTTTTTAATCAAAATCCTCACATTTAATCATATTTAGATAATGTCGGGCTTTCCAAACACACACTTTGCTTTCCCGGCGCAAACTTTTTAACGACGGGCAAATATTTTCTGCCCATTTAATACTATCATCAAAAGTTTTGGGGTCGGACTTTTCAGTAAAATCAGTCAAAACTTCTACTTTTTTAACATAATTGGTCATTTTTGATCGGCCCAAATAACGATAATAATAGTATTTTAGATGGTTTTTGATTTGCATGATTTTTATTTTAAGCACACATTTTATCTTGATTTTTGATATAATCTAATATTTCAAATTTAATTTGTTCTTCGCGGGACATTTTCGGGTTCCACATTCGCGCCCCTGTTCCGTAAAATGTAAAGTAATTGATTTTTTTACCAAATTTAAAATAAATTCTAAATTCAGAGAATCGTGCGGGCAGCCATTTTGGACTATTATTAGTTTTGATTGTAGAAATGATTTTCATATTTTTTAATTACTTAATTTTCTGCCACAAGATTTGCTTTTTGCCGCGAGCGCCCGGCTTTTTATCCACTGTTCCCACTTGTTTAAATAATTCTGTTTTATTTTTATGAGATTTGTTAATGTAATTTACAACCGTATGGTTCTTTACATTGTTAGCTTTTGCTACTTGAATAATAGTAAATTTTGTTTTAGGAAATTTGATTACAATATTTGAAGGTTTGCGTCCGCGCTTTTCACCTATATTTTTTACTTTAATAACTTTTTCCTTTTTAGCTTTAAATGGCCGCGCGGTTCGCCCGGAACTAACCAAATCTTTATTAATATTTTCCATATTCATTTCCAGTGGTTTGCTTGGATTGGTAAATACCCGATTAAAAACATCGTAATTTAGCTTGGTTTTAGTATTAATTGTATAATTTGCGATATTTCGTCCGCCGGATTTAACGGCGTGCCAGATTCGTCCGCGCCATTTAGTTTTATTTGATTTAGAATCAGATAGGTTATTAACTGTTTGGATTAGAGTTTTCATAAGATTAAAACGGCACATGCCGCCAAACTATTTTATCAGTCGGGCGGGTTAATGTCAATCGTTTTTTAGAAGTTTTTTCGCTCTACCTAATCCGTATAAACTTCATCACTTGTTTTTAAATTTCGTGATTCTCGCCCGTCAAAATAATTAATTTGATAATTTTTGTTATCTGTAGTAATTGCAAACTCATAGATAACATACTTGTGCCCGGATTCTGTCAAAACCTTTACTTTATTAAAACAACTTTTTTGTTTAATTACGGCGGCGATTAAATAGATGTTCTCTTCGGTAACTTCTTGGGTTTTAGGTTTGATAATCATATTTTTAGTTTTTTAATTAACTTTTAAAACTCTACACCCAATATATCGTGGCTCAACAAAATCAAAAGAATTATAATTTTTATTACTTAATGTTTCTAATCCAATATTTACTTGTCCGCCGGACTTTTTAATTTTAGAAATTTTATAAATATAGTATTTTTCTCTATCCATTTTAACAATAGACCCGACTTTAATAATTTTTCCGTTTTTAATATTTTGTAGTTTCATTTTATAAAACTCCAACCAAATCTAATTCCGCCGGGGCAAAATCAGTATCTAATTCTTTATTTTTATATTTACTATCCTGCTTGTCGATAAAAATTAATTCTTGTGTAGATTGTCCGCGCGGACTTTCTTCGATTGATTTAATCTTATTAACTTTTAAATATTTAGGAATATAAACTTTGCCCGGTTTTTTGGGAACGAAACTTATTTTTACGTTTTTAACCTTGCCAAATTTGTAGTATAAAAGTGGTCTTCCTCGCCCCGTTTTATCTACAATCTTTTTATCAATTAACGTAATAATATTATTTTCCCTATCCCTCTTAATTGATTTCTGAATTGTAACTAGTGTATAACCCGGATGTTTTAAATGTAATGTTTTTGCAGTAAAAATTCCGGTTTTAGGATACTTAATAATTGCCGCCGGGCGACCCCTAGTTTCTACTTTTACTTTTGTTGTGATACTTTTAGAATTAGTTTTTGTCATAGTTATTTTAAATTATTCAGTAATATTAAACCCTAAATTTTTAGCAAAGCTATTAAATCGCCCTTTCCAATCAACATCAAAATGTGTAGCTTTAACACATTTATTAAAAGCCTCGCGGATTTCTTCTAAACTTAATTCTTTCTTTTGTGGTTCTAATTCATAGTCATTCGCCAACATATTAATGGTTAAAATTGCATCTTTTAATTTAGTTGGAGTGTCAAAATAAACATAAGCACTCCATCCGGCGCGACGAAACCCACAACCTTTTCTAATTTCTGGTAAAATTTCTTCAAGTGTCATAATTTTGTTTATTTTTACTTCTTTTGTTTTTTAACAGGTTTAATTTCAAAATCTCCATGTAATATTTCCCAAACAGAAAAAGTCATTCCAGCCACATCTTGACTGTGACGGAATTTACTCATTGAATTTTTTTCTCTAAATAAACGTCCGCGCCTGATTTCTGGTAGTATTTGTTCTAATTTCATAATTTTGTTATTTATTTTTATACTACAGTATAGGTTATTTTACATTGATAAAAACATTCGAGAAGCGCCCGATATGCCGCCGCCTGTTCTTCACTACAAATTGGTAGAAGATGGAATAATATATGTTTATATAAACTATATCTTTTAGCTTCTTCATTTTCGTGAAAATTAAGCGAATATTTGCCGCCGCGCGGAATCATTTCATTATTTGAGTCCATAATTTAGTTAACTTTTAAGGTATAATAATCACAACGGCTTCCACGCGGTCCAGCGCAAACAATATAAGGCGAAAAGCTATTAATTAGTCTAGTTAAGCCAAACCTTCCACATCGGCACTTAATTTTACTTAATCTAATTTGATCTTCTTCTAAATATTTCCCCAAGGTTTTCCAAGTCTGCTTGCCGTTTTCCTGAAATTTTAATTTCCCATTTTCTTCGGTTATAGAATAATTGCCAATTTTCATAATTTATCCCTCTACTTGAATAATTTCTTCACTAAAACCTTGTTCTAAACTTTTATTAACAATTCTATTATTTTGGACCAGAAAATATTCAAGGTTTTTGAGATTAGGGCTAAAATTCCTTTCGTTTAACCATAAAATGTAATCAAAAAGCATATTTCTCGTGCAATTTTTAAGTTGACTAGTCATAAAATTATTCTTTGTTTACCAACTCCCAAGTTTGGTTAATGAAGTGCCTATAAATAGGCTTATTATTACTATTTTCAATTGCGCGGATAAGAGTGGGAAATTCAATAGTCTCTTCATCCAGCGAATATCCAACAATCCTTTTATCTATTTTAATTTTCTTAACTTTTGGCGCGTCCAAGATACTATCTAATTTAGTAAAAAGAGAATTTGAGCCGCCCACAACGAATTGATACAAATAATCAAGAATTTTAAATGTAATATACAAAGTATCAGATATAATCCATAACATACCAAATACTATAACTAACCCACTTCTAGTATCACCATTAACATCTTTATTCCAAGATTCTAAATTCATCCGCCGCGCAATATAAAGAGAAATAATCGCACATATAATGTAGGTTAGTATTGAAAGAAAAATAATCATGATTTTTAATTAAAATGAGCGCGCGACAAGATTTGAACTTGCAACAATCTGCTTGGAAAACAGAGACTCTACCGTTGAGCTACACGCGCGTTGTTAAAACTTAACCAATACTATCTTCTGAATTAGAATCTAGTGGATCAAGTCCGCCGGACGAACCAAAAAGAATATCATTGATTTCGTCATTATGTTCTTGTTCAGATAAAACCTCACGATATTTATTGACTTTTTTAATCGAATCTTTACCCTTTTTACCAATTTCTTTATTTTCCCGTCCGTCCGATTCAAATTCCCATTTTCTATTATTTGACATACTAACTTTCTTTTGAATTGACCTTAACCCCGCCAAGTTTAACTTGAATATTTTTACCAACTTTTTTCGCGCGGACTACTGATTTAGTTTTAACTGTTTTTGCATTAGCTGAATATTTCATATTGATTTTCTGTTTTTTAAAAACTATAAGAATTTATATACTGGATTTTAATCTTTTGTCTTTTTTATTTACACTTTATCTTGATTTATTTCAGGATTTTCAAATATATTTCCGATAATTTCTATTAAATTACTGGCAGATTTTTCCATTGCATATTCTCCACCTATCATAAAAGAACACCATCTTTTACTAAAGATAATTTTTTCGGTTAAACTAATACTCTCGTAAGAATACTTGATTATATCCCCTTCATAAATTTCGCGGTTATTCTTATCTAAAATTCCAGTAAATTGCGCGCGGATTAATTCACCTTCTACATAAAAATCCCGAACAACGCCCGGATGATTTCTTAATACATTCCCATCTTTATCAGTATCTAAATCAATAGAATAATTATGCCAACCGGATTGGTCTAACCATTCAAAGCCAAATAGCTGGCTTTGATAATAAAGTTTAAATTTAATAAGTCGGTTTTGTGTTTTCATATTCGTTCAATTTGATTTTTTATATGTTTTTCTCAATTTCTTGAAAATAAATTTCACTTTTCCTAAATTTTAGTGTAAAGTAATATGTGATTAGTTATAATACAGAATTATTGGGAACTGAAGATGATCTAAAAAGATTGAAAGAAATGCTTGAATCTCAACGTTTTGCTTTTAATGAATGTTCTAAAATTAAATTTAATGAAGTTAAGAAAAATTCTATTGTTTTGCTACACGCATCATTCTATCACAAATTTAGAACAAGTCAACCCTTAATTTCATCTCAGATTGTAATCCGCGCAGAACAAGAAGTTTTGTCTTCTTATCGTTCTATAAAATCTAACAAACATAAAATTGATAAACCTATCGAAAAGAAAAAATTATCAATTCAATTAGATAAACGGCTTTATAGGAAAAATAGTCTATATTCAATTAATATAACTACATCTGCCGGTAGAAAAACTTTTCAGTTAAAAATTTATGATAAATTGAAGTTTCTTATGGAAGAATACATCCATAGTGATCCTTTAATTTTTATTGATAAAAACGGAATTGTCAAAATTTCTTTATTTTTTAACACTCAAAAGGATAAATTGAAGCAAAAATTAGTTTTAGGGGTTGATTTAGGGATAAGAGTTTCAGCGGCGTGCTCAGATGGTAGAATTATAATTGATAAAAAATTTAATGGAGAAAAACGTAAATTAAGATTCTTAAAAAGAAAACTTCAGTCTAAGTCCCGTAATTCAAAATCTGCAAAACGTCATTTCAAAAAACTTAGACGAAAAGAAGCAAACAAAAATAAAAATCAAACCCATTTAATAACAAACGAAATATTAAAAACAAATGCAGATACCATCGCTCTAGAAAATTTGAAAGGAATAAAAGTAAAGAAGTTTAAAAAACAAAATAAAAACAAAATAAGTCAAGTTCCATTTGGAGAACTAAGACGCATATTAACTTACAAGGCAGAGAATATGGGTAAAACTATTTCTTTAGTTAGCCCCGCCTATACATCACAAACGGATTCTGTTACAGGATTGCGTGAGGGTGAACGGCGGGGACGTAGATTTTATGCAAAAAATGGACTTATTTATGATGCGGATTTAAATGCAGCAACAAACATTGCTAAAAAATCCAAACTCCCCGTTTCGTGTGGAAATATACTTGATGGGCAAGCCGAAGTCAAACGGCTAATCGTAGGTGGTTCTCACTTACAAATATCTATTTAATTAGGTATAGTTGACAACCAAATACTTGATTTGTTCATAAAAAATTATGCTAAATCTTTAGTTTATTCGTAATTTTTATTATTTTTGTTTTTTAAAACACAAATAACACTAGCCACATGAAAACTAATCCTTTTGATTTTACATCCTTTATTTCTTTCTCCGCAAGATGGACATTTGTTTTGAACTAAATTATATTGTTCGTTTGGAAAAGCATTCATTTTATTATTCTCCAACTAAATATTTTGGACTACCTAACCCTTCCACGAAAATTGCACGGCCAATTGTTCCATCTCCTTTATTCCAAGTTTGAATTTGAGCCTTTTGTCCGGCGGACACACTAAATAATGGAACTAAATAAGAATTACCTGATTCAAATTTAATAACATTATGATTTGGTAAATATTGGACTTCTAAGATAGGAGCAAAATCTGTTTGAGATACTAATGTTTGAATTAAAGGAGTCGAAGGAATTGGGTGTGGAGTAATAAACATACAAAATCTAACTGTAGAATAAATTACAACAAAAAAGATAGATATTACTAGAATTAATGCTCTCAATTCAAAAGGGATATACAAAATAAAATCAATTAAAACAGTAAAATATTTTTTAACGTTTAAAATAAATCCATCTTTATATTTCCAGCCAATTTTAATTAGTCCGCAGAACACTAAAACTCCACCCAAAACTAATGGATGATTTACAAATAGAAATAGAATATAACTTAGCCCGGCTAATAGAAAAATTCCAATACCTAAAGATAGTAGGGTATTAGATTTTAGAAAGTTAATGATTGATAGTTTAGTTTCTGGTTTTAGTTTCATAATTTTACTTATTCTTTTTTTATTTATTTAACAAACTTAGGAATCCGCGGATCGGCCCGCAGATTTTCGTATTTCCATTTTGACCCAAATTTCAAACTTGTCAAGGTTTTTTCCAGATTTTTTTTGTTTAATCGCCGAGTTGATTCAATGTGGTTGATTAGTTGTTTTTTACTAATTTGATTTAAAATCCAAGATAGTTGTTTTAGTAGGTTTTTCATAATTTTTTCATTTTATTTAAACCATTTCGGAACTTCTCTATTTTTATAACTTTTTAAATGAGATTTTGCTTGAATATAATAATTTCTATAGCCTTTAACCGGATCACCCGGACAAATTAAATGTTTATAATCTCCAAAGCATTGCGGGTGTTCGGTTAATCCAATATTGGGTAATTTTAGTTTTTTATAGTTATTTTTACACCAATCAATTACTGTTTTACTTTTATGAATTTTCTCATACCTAAAAGTATATTCATTTAACAAACAATAGGAATAGTCTAGTAACCATTCAAAATTTTGTTTTGATTGTCTAGTCCAAATACTACACGGATGATTATAATGAGTTCTTTTATATGGAGCCGCACCGGGCTGGAATTGCGAACAAAGTAATTGGGCGGATTCGAGTATTTGTTTTATTATGTGCTTATTACATGCTAACTCGGCGCATTCTTGCGCGTCTAAAGACAATAGGAAAATATTCATATTCTTTTACTTAACCAAATAATTTTCTAAAAACCTCTCAATTTTAAACTTTGCGTCTGTGGCACTTTTTTTATCCAAAAAACCATGATAATAACTGTTTAATTCAGGGTGATGAACAAAACAACTGTCTCGAAATCTAATTGGATCACAAATAAATCCGCCAAAATTCATGGCAATTAAAATCTCATAATCACTATCTTCTGTTGGCTCACTAATTAGTAAAATAAAATTGTTTTCCATTGGTATTATCTATTCTACCCCGTTTGATTTTCGTTGTCAAGTTTTTTGTTTGAGCTATACCAATCAAGAAAATCAGTTTTGATATTGTCCGCGCTGATTTTATCTACAATAAACGTAAAATACCAAACAGGAATAACAATACAATAAAAATCACAGCTAACCCCGCCGATCAAACTTCTAATTTTTTCATAATGAAAGCCAAAAGTCCACCGGCCAATTGTTTTAGTTATAACCAATTTCATTATTTTTGATTTTAAATTTCACTTTTTTAATTTTTTAGTGTAAATGTAAGTATATAGTGCTCAAATGAAAAGAATAAACATTTATATTACAGAGCAACAAATAATTGAATTACTCAATAACGAAAAAATCTTTGGACTTACCATGTCTGAGCAAATTCGTCGCGGAATTGACTTGCATTTAGAGAAAATTGAAAAGAGAAAGGATAAGAAGAATGAAAATTAAAGATTTAACAGGACAGAGATTTAACAGACTTACGCCAATAAAAATTTCTCATAGAGATAAATATCGTTCTATTCATTGGTTATGTAAGTGTGATTGCGGTAATTTTATTACAGTTCATAGTAGAGATATTCAAAATGGACATACAAAAAGTTGTGGATGTTTAAGAATTATCGCGGACAAAACAAAAAGATTTAAAGATTTAACCGGGCAAAAATTTAATAAATTAACAGTAATTAAAAAAGTGGGAATTAGAATTGGTAATGTAGATAGTCGTGGTTTCACACGTAAAAACGCATTATGGGAATGTATTTGCGAGTGTGGAAATAAAATTAACGTAGTAGCTAACGCTTTAATTAGTAATAATACTAAATCTTGTGGGTGCTTGCAACATCCTAGTGGAGAAAATAGTCCAGTTTGGAATCACAATTTAACACAAGAAGAAAGAGTACGGGGTAGAAAATTTCCAGAATATTATTTATGGAGAGACGCAGTTTATATTCGAGACAATTACACCTGTCAAATAACAGGTAAAACTAATCAAATTTTAAATGCTCACCATCTTTATGGCTATACAGCTAATCCAACGTTAAGGATCGAAATTGATAATGGAATTACATTATGTGAATCTATTCATGTTTTCTTTCATCATTTATATGGTAAGGGTAAAAATACTCCAGAACAATTCAACGAATTTAAAAATCGTTATCAATCCGGCGAGTGGAGAGATTATCAGATTTAAATGGAAATTCCATATAATTCTAAATTACTTTGTGGATAACCATTTCGACGCGGCAACTCCCAGATTTTTACAAAACCTTTTTCAATTAATAGATTTTTTAAATTATCTTCGCCGGGTGAAACTATGCATAGGAAACTTTTTTCGCCAGAGCTTCGCGTCTGCACGTTCCAAACGTACTTACTATCTTGTTTTAATCTTTCTAGTTGATAGTCTAATTCCCATTCAGTTGTATTATTATTTGCTCGGAGCCACGCACAGGCGCAACACCACAAAGAAAATTTCTGTGTATTCTTGGTCATTACAGGAACAGGATTCCCGCCGTTTTCCCAAATTGACCTAATACTTTTAATTTTCTGTTTAAATACTTGTTTAATTGGTTTTAGTAGTGTATTTGTATTCATGTTTTTTTGTTTTCTTTACCAAATCTACTGATCTTTTAAAGTCCGCGCGGTTTGTCTTTCAATACAAAATTTACAATTTCCCTTATGAGTAATATTTCTGTTAATGTAACCGTGCGTAGAATAATTTTCCCATTCTAAATATTCGCAACCGTCAATTTCTACGATTTTTACTCCAACAATATTTGTTTTGCGTTTCTCTTTTTCTTCGTCCGCGCGGATTTGTTCTGCTTCCGACTCACTAACAATTTTTAATTGAGTTTCAGTTTCAACCGTACAGGCAGTTAAAGATAAAGATAGCCCTGCGGCTAAGATAATAATGTATTTATTCATATTTTTAAACTTAAAATTCCTTAATTTTCTCTCTAATTCTCTTGCTTACAATTTTGTCAAGCTGCAAATGTCTTTTAGATTCAATCAGTGGAATTACTTGTTTATTTAAAAAGTTTCTAGTTAATGTTAAATCGCTATTTAATTCGTCTTCTACAACATATTTCCACGCGAAATTACCCATTAAATAATCGCTTAACTGTTTTTTAGTAGTTAAAAGAAACGGGCGATAAACTGTATAATTAACAAATTTAGTAATTAAAGGAATAGGCTGTCTATTCGTAAATCCGCGCAAACAATCAAATAGATAACTTGTTTTGGCATCCGTTAAGGTGTGAGCTAAAACTAAATCTTTAATATTACTAATTTTACTTAACTCAGCGAATCCCAAATGTCTTTCCTCGCGACAGAACGCCTCTTTAGAGCCTTTTTGATATTTATTAACACAAGAATAGACAGAACAAGGAATTAAATGTTTTTCGCAAAACTCGCGGACACTTTTTTCTGCTAATTCATCTTGATCAATTAAATGATTATTAATATGCCAACAACTAATATTATACCCTCGATTCCTAAAATATAATAAAGAGCTTAGAGAATCTGAACCCCCAGAGACTCCAATGGCAAAATGTTTATTCCGTGGGACTAGCTTTTTAATGATATTGACCATTTTAAGAAAAATACTCCGTAGTGGTACTGCCCCACTTTTGCCGATTTATGAAATCGGAACTTTACTTTTAAGTTAACGGAGCTTTAAATTTTACTTATTCTTTACTAATCTCTTGGTAAATCTTAATTTTTGAAAAATCGTTGCTACTTCCCATACGTTCATAACTATTAAAATGAATTGTCCCATCTTTACCAACGAAATGAACTACATTATTCTCGAAAAATACTATTTTACTTTTATCTTTTAACGCTTCAATAACATCAGATTTTGACCACATAGTTTTTTATTTAGTTTGGAAAAACATGGGGACTGTCGGCTGCCCACTTACAGTCGCATTTTTATAAATGAACAGTCGGCAATCCCCAAAATTATTTTACCACGAAATCCTCGGCGCTGTCAACAGAAATCTTTGCTTATTCTTCCGCCCGATTTAACCAATTTCTTCCCTAATTTCTTTTTCTATTTCTCTTAAAATTTTTCTATCATGTAATTTATCATCATAATAGTCCCAATCGGAATAATGCGCGCGGCCAAATAATAGTTTATCAATAGTTTTCCAAAGATTATTCTTTTGTATTTTATTTTCTAATTCTTTTGTCGCGGGGTTCTGATTTTGTATCAAACCAATTTCTTGTGCTCTTGTCTTTATTCGGCGGATAAATCGCGCGCCTCAATAATTCTTTATTTCCTTTACTGGGATTGTTCAGAAAATATTTGGCGGCGGACTCAATGTTTTGTAATCGGTATTTTTCCGCATCTTCTTTAGTTTTTAATTCTCTTTCGTAATCTTTTTCATCAATTTGTCCGCCCATAATATTATTTTTCTTTTATTTATTATTTGTTCTAATTTCAATCGTTAAATTCTACAAACTTTCTACTTTTTCTTTTATTTTTTAATATTGGTTCGCTGGCTAATTCTAAATCTTCAAACCAATTATCTCTAACTGATGAACGCAATAACAAATGATCGTTTTTATCAGGCCGCGGACTATTTATATTGTAAGCTTTAACTCCAATAACTCCGCCGGTTCCTTCTACAACACTAATGTTAAAAGTAAAATGCTCACCTTTAATTCTAACGGTTTTGGGGCCGGATAGTAAATCTTCTAGTTTTAGTGACATGATTTTATTTATTCTTTATTGTTTATTTATGATTAACTCCCTCAATAGCTATCAATTCTCCATTATAAGTATATTTAACTCTATATACCAGCCCATTTTTATCCGCATAGAAATCAAAGTATCCGCCGCCCGGACTTAATACAATATTTGTGTAACCCATTTCACTAATTTTAGAAATAACTAATTCTTGTTCTACTTTTTGTTCTTCGTGATATTTTGAGTTTTGGGCTACGCTGATTGCGCTAATTGCTACTCCGCTAAGAATTGCCACCATAGCAATTACTCCGATTAATTCACTTAAAGTAAATCCTTTGTTTTTAGTTTGGTTTTTCATACTTTTACTTTCAAAAAAATTACTTATACTTAAACTCTTTTAACTGAAACGCTACATTTTTCCATTGTTTAACTAAAATTTCATCATTAGGCGAAACAAATCCATGAGACTGAATACTATCTAACATAATTCGCTCAGCAAAATCTTCAAGATATTTACCTAAAGAGTAAAGCCGCGAATTTTCGTCAATTGTTCTAATATTATTTAAATTTTCTGGATAAAACTCATTAATAAATTCACAACTAATAGATTTTAATACATTTCTTTGCCCGTCGTCCAAGTTTTGATCAATAATTACGTCTTCTAAATTCTGATTAAATTTAAAATAACTGTTTAAATATTCCGGCGGGACAACATCAATAGGATTTACTTCTTTTTGAAAAATTAATTCATTATTTGATGATTTAGAGCCTGTGATGGCAGCATAAATAATTAGAGTTGTTAGAATGGCTAAACAAAATCTAGTAATTGTTAGCTGGCGATTTAGTTGTTCGGGGGTAATAATTTTAGATGTTTTCATAAATTCTTCTTTTTTCGGAAAATCTTATTTTTTATTTAAGTATTAAGTTATCAAACAATCCAGGAGATTTAATAACCGCTATGTTTAGTAATTTAACTAACTCTTGGGATTTTACGTTGCATTCTTCTGCATAAAATTCAGAAACGTTCCCGGCGGCTTGACCGTTTAAGAATGAAATTTGCCTTTCAATTATCTCAATTTTCTTTAATTCTAATGCTGCCATGTTAATATCCATGATTTTATTATTTTTATTTAGCTGTTTAACTGAAACTGTTTTAATTGAAACTGTTATTTTCGTCCACCCATTTATAATCCCACATATTACTCTTTAAAAAAATCGTGTTGCATCTATCACATTTAAATTTAGCTACCATCCCCCTTACTCGCTGCCCGGCGCGCGGCTCACTCCATTCTTCTGTAGGATTTTTACTAATTAATCTCCAGCAACCCAATTTATGGTTGTTCGCGCGGCAACGTTTAATTTTAAATAAATTAGATAATTTTAAATAATAATAGTTTAACCCGCCAACATTAGCAAATTCTAAAATCAAACAAACGATTAAAAATAATCCGATTAACGCAGAAATAACCGTTAAGCCATCCAAGATATATGATAAATTTTGATTAGTCATGTTAATATTTTAATATTCAATCTTCTGGTTTATAGGATTCTTGGCCCCACAATTCTTGGATTACTTCATTCCAATTTTTTTGTTCTTTTTTATCCTTACTTTTATCAGAAATAGTTTGTGGACTAGGCAACCTTTTCTTTCGTCCGCCGGACTGTTTTAACTTTTTTAGTTTTTCTAGTTTTTTCTTTTGGTCTTTTTTGGCGGACATATTAGTTTGTTTTATACGTTTTTGAGAAACTTTTTCACTTTTTTAAGTTTTGAGTGTAAATAAAGGATATAGATATTACTTAATTACATAACTTATGAATACAAAAACTAAACGAACTACAATATTTTTGAACTCAAAACAGTTGGAAAGACTGGAGAAAGATCGGATAAAGAATGGAATGAGATTTTCAGAACAAATTAGGCGGGCGATTGATTTATATTTGAAGAAAGAGGAGGAATAATATGAAAATTATTAAATTCTCGGAAGAGGAAGTAAATCAAATTATTAAAGACTACAAAAATGGAGTTAGCGTTAAAAGATTATCTGAACAATTCAATATTTCATTTTACCCTATAAAGCAAATTTTACTAAAAAATGATATAGAAATTAGAACGTCATTTAAACGACCTAGTATACCACAACACTTAATACCAAATGTAATAGAAGAATATAAAATGGGGTTTAGCGCCAACAAACTTGGAGAAAAATATAATATTGATTCGGGTTCGATAAGAGATATAGTAAGGAAAAATGGTGGGTCTATTAGAAATCAATCTGAAGCCTCAACTAAATATTCCGCAAATCATAATTATTTTAATACAATAGATACAGCCAATAAGGCTTACTTTTTAGGATTTTTATATGCAGATGGATGTATTTTAAATCACAATAAAAGCTGCAATCTTTGTATAAGTATTTCTTTAACGGTTACAGATGGCTATATTTTAGAGAAATTTAAAAAAGAATTAGAATTTACTGGCGAGGTTCGTTTAAAACCATGCAGCCAACATAATTATAAATCTACTTGGATAAAGCGTGATCAAAAAATATTAAGCGTTACTAGTGGTAAATTATGTGACGATTTAATCAAATTAGGTTGTGTTCCATGCAAATCTTTAATTCTTAAATTTCCAACAAATGATCAAGTCCCCAAAAATCTAATGAGACATTTTATTCGTGGTTTATTTGACGGAGACGGATGTATTACAGGCACAAAAACTCAAAATGGAAAACCAACATCTCATACTTTCAGTATTGTTGGAACTTTAGATGTTTGTAATGGCGTTCAAGCCTATATTGATAATTTATTAGAATTAAATCTGATCATAATATTTATCAAAAAACAAAAACAGGTTGTTATGGAGTGCGTTATCACGGAATAAACAATTTAAAGAAAATCTATTCTTATTTATATCAAGATAGTGATAATATGTTTCTAACTCGCAAAGAAGAAAAAATGAGATATTGCTATGATTATATCTCTAGGAAAACCTCTATTTACATGAATATATATTCAGATAAGTCAAGAAATAAATGGTCTGTAAGAGTTGGAAAACATAATTTAGGAAGGTTTCATACAGAGTTTGAAGCTTATATCGCGCTTTGCAAATATCAAGACGTTAATAATTTAAAATTCTCTAATAACCCAGCAGATTATTTCAATTTTATTGCATTGCCTGTTTAAATTTTTCTAAAATACTAAGAGACGCCGGATTTTTATTAAATTTCCACATATTTACGCTCTCAAAATGGTACTGTGCCGCCCAAATTCTAGTTTCTTTTCCCTCAAACAATTCAATAATGTCTTGTTTTTTCTTTTTATCATTAGTAATATTTAGATCAGCAATACCAACTACATTAATATTGTTTTGATCTTCATAAACTCCTGCCTCATATTGTTCGCGCGAAAACCAGACGGCCTGATGGTGCGCGGAAACGACCCAATCCCTCTTAAAATAACTATTTTTATAATTATCAAAACAAGTAACCCAATGTGGTAATTCACCTTGTTCTTGATTAAGTTTCATATTAGAATTCCCCGGAGAATGTGTAATTTGAGAATTAGATATATCTTTAATAAAACTATTAGCTAGTCCGAAAAAGATAGACGCAATTTGAAATCCACGGCAGGCCGCAATACAGGGAACGTCCTTTTTAGCCACGTAATCTAAAATAAATAGCTCTCGTTTATCGCGTCGAATATCAAACTTATCAAGTCCTTCTCCATTTTCTAATTGTTGATTATATGTTCCGCAATAAAGATCGGGACCGCCTGCGAGGAACACCCCGCCTCCGCTTTTACGAATTTCTTCAAGACAATAAGTTAAATCTTCAGGTTTATTCTGGGATAGTTTTAATGGGATTGCATCATAATAGTTTTCAATTAGATCAATGCAGTTGTCAGTGAATATTGATGGTTCAGTTAGGCCAATTATCTTTTTCATATTATTTTTTCTTTAGTTTTTTTATTTCGTGATTCTATCTCTTTTAAATTACTCAATTTTTTCTAACATTTTTTCAATTTCAATCTGTTCTTTGTTATCCTCAATTTCCTCTTTTAGTTTATCCAAATAAGGCGCTGACATAGTTGGTAAATTCTTCCAATTTAGCGTAATTAAAAACTCGGAGGGAGAAACCATCGAAGGGAAAACATAATATCCTAATTCTTCAAAATAAGCAGAAATAAAATCAAGCGAAACCGCCGGAATTACGGAAATAGGGCATTGTGCGCGGCCTTCTTTACATGCGGATTCAATTTTTTCTTGAAATCCTACAATATTAGTTAGCCATTTCTTTTCGTTTTCTTTCCAGCTTTGTTTAGTTAATTGTAATGCTTGTGCTGCGTTCATAATTTTATTTTTCATTTAATTAATTACTTGTTGAGAGAATCCGCCGGAATCATTAGTATGATAAATATTTTTAATGCCCAAATATTTTACCAAATTTTGACAAGAATCGCAACAACGAGAATTTTTAATATTTCCGTTACGATCAATTCTACAGTTTATAAGTGTTAGTCTTTTCCATTCCAATTTTTCATATTTATTTTTAGCACGAATAAAAACGTCCATTTCTGAACACGTTCCTTTCATACTAATATCGAAATTAGTTAGATTAAATCGGTTTCTAGGGGTTGTATTAAGTTTATTTTCGCCTACTGCTATTAGCTTATTCTTATTAAATACAAAAGAAAAGTGATGGCACCGCTTCTTTCCTAGCTCTGCCGGGTAGAGAGCATAACTTAATTCTATTGATTTTTTAAACAGTTTTTGCACAATTCCATTAAATCAGAAATCCGCGCGGCTGTCAAGTGTTTTTTCAAACGAATCTTAGACTATTTTTGCGTAGGTAGGTAAATCGCTACGCTCTAAAGTATTTGCTAAAAATTTAAATAGTTTTTCTTCACAGTCTGGGCACAAATCAAATTGTTTATTTTCCCGTTCTTTTACATAAGAATTTAATACTTGGATTTTAACCGTATGATGATACTGATAGTTTTGTAAATATTGCCGATTAACAGACGTATCTAATTCAACTTTACATCTATCACAAATTTGTATAATTCTTTGACTCATATTTTTATTTAAATAACTCAATCAATTTCCCAACCTCAAAATCCTTAAATAACTTTTTAATTTGGCCGCCCGGACAATCTAATTTTTTAACTCCTTGAAGAGTTTCGTTTAAATACCCCTCTTTTTTACAAAAATTTTTCTTAAAATCTTCTAAACTGATAAATTTGTAATAGTTATTGTCACCATATCCGCCGCCGGGGAAACTTGTTACTAAACTGTGATTAGTATTTAAATCATAATTTTTACTAATTTGTGGATTATTATGACTTAGTGAAAAAAGGTCAAATGATTTTAAAACATCTAATTTTTTGAACTTCGCGGCGGCCTTATAATAAAACTCTACAATTAAAGGAAACGGTTCTTCTTGTAAATATCTTAGACTACAAAGGGTTGTTAGCATTTTTAACCTATTATCTAGCCACGGAACTTTAAATTTTACTACTTCTTTATTAAACTCTATAATTTCGTGGGTTAGACCAAATTCATTAATTTTAACTGAATACCATTTAATTATTTTTTTATCAACGTTTGTTTTGCAATGAAAAGTTACAAATCCGTCAGAATTAAAAGATTTATAAATGTTTGATCTAACTGATTTTCTAGCTTCTAAATCAGAATCATAACTGTCGTCTAAATAATCTCCATCCAAAGAACTAAAACAGTTTTTTTGTTCCCATAATAATTTTTCTAGAATTTTATTTTTGCCATCTTTTTTATTCTTTAAAATTACATTATGAATTGAGTAATCGACGTAAGAAGTATTGTACATTTTCTATTATTTTAAATATCTTTCAAATCAATTCCGCAATCAGCTAATTTGCCTAATGCGCGGACTAATCTTTTATGGTCTTTTTTGTTTTCTGAATCTACCAGTTTATTAAGTTTTTTAACAAGTTTGGTATCATCGTCACAACATCCGGCGCGTTCGGACGCACCGATAACAACCGATTTAATTATCTGTTTGATTAGATTATTCATTACTTTTTAACTTTGTTTAGATGTTCGGGCATATAAACGATTGGACGGTCCGACTTACAACCTTTCCACGGACTTTTACGCTTACTTACTTGTGTCCCAATTTCAAATGTCTTAAAATTAGGTGAAGCCCCGGCGTTAATTACGCTAATTCCGGCGGCATGATATGATTTCGTTTGCTTGTTGGCCATTTTGTTTTTCTTTCTTTGTTTGTTGTTTATTTTTATTATTTTACTGAATTGTTTTTTGGTTGCCAGAACGAGTTGAAAACATTAGTCATTGGATGCTGACTAGCTCTAAATATAGTAGCTAAATGTCTAGTATAGATATAACATTTAAATTTAGCCAGCGGCGGAAACTTTACTGAGCAAACTGCAAAAGAAACTTTTGTTTTTTCTGTCTCGCTTAATTTTTCTATAAGAATCTCTACTTTTTCTATTTTCTCAGGATTATCTTTTATTAAATTAAACCTAGATTTAAATACCTCGGCGTTATAAGAATCGTACAGTTTTTTAGTCAATCGCGCGATTTTCTCGGCGGAATCAACTTTTAGATTGACTAATTTACATTTGTCCCCCGGCTGAATAGCAATTTTACTCATAAATTTAACTTTTTCTTCTCTTCTTCGTAAATATTTCTAATTTCTTGTATTATATTTTTTTGATAAATAAAATCAAAAGCCTCGGTTGAGCCGCCCAAAATATAATACCAAATACTACAAAGTAGGTTTCTCCAAGGCCAATCTCTAAATCTTTTTGAATGAACATGAGAGTTTTCCAGTCTAGCCACCGTATTTAAAATTATCCAATTACTTCTATCTACCATTTCTCCCGGACAATTATCACACCAAATTTGTTGATGATTTTTACTGGATGGGCAATCGCATAATTTACAAAGTATAAAAGGTATGTTTTGTTGTTTGTAAGTGGAATGTAAAAATTTTATTAATTGATCTTTTTCTATATGCATTTTAAAATTCAATTCTTAAAAAAGAAATATAAAATGAATAAAAATAAGTAAAAAGAGAAAGATTCTTCCATGATTTTATTTTCATAAAACTAAATTTATATCTTTTACGGTTAGAGAATTCATAGTTTTAAATATTTATTTAACTAAATCCATCAGCTCCATTAGTCTATCCGCTTGCATTTTAGGAAGTTTTAGTTGAGGGTATTGTAAGTGATCTTCATACATCTTAATAATTAATTCTTTAATTAGCCGCGAGGACGATGTGGATTTATTTATTTTATTGGTTTTCATATTTTTAAACTTTATTCTTCTTGGTTAATATAGATTTGAGCTTCCAAAATAGGACTTTTTTCTTCCACGTATTTTAGCAAGGCCGCGGCGTCTAAATCCGTTTCTTTTAAATTATATTTATTTTGGTGATTGTCAGCGATTCTAATTCCTTCGATTAGGGCCGCCCATCTTGAGGATTTTACCGGGTCAGAAAGAATTTCATCTACTTGTTTATCTAAATTTTTATTATTTCGGGCGGACATTATTAGATTGCCTCTCCGTTTACTTGCGCCTGTTTTGCAATTTCATGTAAAGCAATTTTAATTCCGCGTTTACGATTAAAAGTATCTTTAACTGAGCATATTGCTACTCCTTTATAATATCTTCCGTCTTTTGTATCTAATTCGATAGTAGTGATTCCACCGAAATTTGAAATAACTTGAGGAATTTTAACTTCTAGTTTAGAAAGATTATTAAAAGAGCCTTTAGAAATGTGAGAATATACTGGTTTTAGAATCTCTTTAAGAGCTTTTAAATTTGGACAAACTCGCCTTTCGTGAATACAACGGACTTTTCCGCCCGATTTACGTAAAGATTCGACAGTTAATTTTGGGATGTTTTTATTCATAGTTTTATTTATTTTGGGTTGATTTTACTGTTTGACTTGTTGATTTTTCTGAAACTCTTTAGAAATCTATCTGTTTTTCGCGGTGTTGTCAACCACTGGAATAAGAAAGTTTAAACGGTTTGAGTTTCGGTTTCTAAATTTTGTTGATTTTCAATATCTTCTATATTTGTTTCGCCTTTATCTAAATTAAATTTCATTTTGAGCGAAATAAAGTGTAAATACTAGAAACAACTATGCTCAATATATGAAAAGAAATATGCATTTAGAAAATCAAATTGTAGAATTATATAATTCAGGATTAAATATCAAAAATATCTCATTAAAATTACAAATGTCTAGAGAATGGGTAGGTCAATTATTAAAAAGACATTTACCAAATAACAAAGCTAGGAAATATTTTTTTAACGAATCTTATTTTAAAGAAATTGATACTGAAGCAAAAGCCTATTTTTTAGGATTATTATTTGCTGACGGTAGTATTGGTAAAAACTATTTAACAATTAGTTTACAAGAACGAGATTCAAAAATTTTAGAAAAACTAGCTGAATTCGTCGAATACACTGGGCCTATTAGAAATAGGATAATTAATGATAAAAATTATGCAATATTACAACTTAATAGTTCTATTATGGTAAAAGATTTAATGAAATTGGGAATAAATCATAGCAAAACTAAAAACCCAGATCATCCCGTCATATCCCAAGATTTATTTCTTCATTTTTTAAGAGGGTTTAGTGATGGAGACGGGACTATATATTCTTCTGTTACCAACAAAAGAAAAGTTTTTATATGGAAAATTATTATTCACGACAACTTAGTTGATTGGTTTTCGGATAATATTAAAAAATTAATTCCTAATTTCAATTTTCAAATAGGAAAGCATCATAAAACGACATATATTAAAATTTTGAATACAAATGGAACTAAAAATGTAAAATGTGTGCTTTTGTCTCTATATAAGAATGCAACTATTTACCTAGAAAGAAAATACGATAAATATCTAGAATTATTAGAATATATAAATCAATATGCTAATAATCCACAAAATAAAACAAACAAATTAACCAAGTATCGTGGAGTTTCTTTAGAGCGAAAAACGGGGAAATTTTGCGCCAGAATTAAACAAAATAATATTTGTATTCATTTAGGAACTTTTCAATCTCAAGAAGAAGCAGCTTTGGCCTATAACGAAGAGGCTATTAAATATAGAGGAGATGCCGCGATAATTAATATTTTATGAAACATCCTCTAAATCAAGAACTTTTTCATTTTCTTTTATTATATTTTCGCCAACTTTAAAGGCCCAACTCTTGTTCTTAAAGAATGTTGGTTGTAGGTTTCCATTATCGCAACGTACTATGATGCCTTCCGAGATACTAAAGGGGTTAATATAATCTTGAGTTAGCAATGCCGGGCGTTCAGTTAATTCTTCTACTAATTTAAGTAGATTTTCTTGATTACCATCGTAAATAAAAGTAGGGTGAATCGTAGGAGTAAAATTTAAATTTCTTTTAATACACCAGTCTTCAATTTGGGCCGGGCTAAAATCAACTAATAACCCATCTTCTCCGACCAAACAGAGACGATAAATATAAAACTTGCATTCATTCGTTTGACACCCATAATTAAAATGAACCACCTTGCCGTATTTTTTCTCGTATTCCTGATTTTTTAATTTAGATGTTTCGTGAGATGGCATTAATTCTTTTCCGTTCGCATATCCAACTTGCTCGCCGTAAATAACTAAGTTTTTCTCTAAATATGGTTTTAATACATTTAAACAGTCAAATCTAAATGATTCGCTACCATGAAAGCCTTCTTTTTCTTCTTCTCCCGTTTTTAATACCACCCGCCGCGTTCCACAAACGTAATCCCAATATTCAGTTATAAACGTCTGGCGGACTTTATTTATTAGTTTTTTCCACAAAGGCAAGTGTTTAATAATCTTAGTATTAGCTGCGCGAAATGACGTTCCATGTAATTTAGCCCCAATTGTGATTAGAGAATTTTTAGGAATCGAATGAATATAATATTTAAGTTGCTCAGTATCTTTATGCGGGGGAAAGTTTTTAACTTCAATATTTACCCTTTTCTTTTGTTGTTTATTTTGACGATTTAACATTTTTAATGTTGCTTCATTAACGTACTTACAACAAATCTCTTTTCCATCTAATTTGTCAAACATATCGCCAACTTTTAACTTAGATAAATCAGCTTTTAGATAACTTAATGATTCAATAGGCGCAAAATATCCATCACTTTTAATTTTCATAAAGGGCTGGCATCTTACCCTCCGATTATCCTCAAAGAATCCAGTTTTAGTATTATCTTTATTTAAGTTGGAATGACGATATAAATTGTTTTCCTTGCAGTAATCTTCACTTAATTTTAATTCTGATGGAAACAAAATTCCTACATCACCCTCTTTACTTTTATTATCTACAATTAATGGCGTTCCTAAAACAAATGCCTGTACGATTGTCCGCGCGCCCGGAATCTCTACTATTTTATCTATTTTTGCTATGATGGCTTGATGGCTCATATTATTTATTTTTAAACACCAAAATAGTAAACCTATTCAGGCTGAGTAAATAGTTTAAATCCTCTATCTTTCATAGTAATCCAATGTTTATTTTCTCTAACAGTTTTCGGGCTCATTTCTGAATGTTTAGAAAATACTGAAAAGAATCCACTATTATGATGAACGGCTCCCACTTTATTTTTCATTTCTAATCCACACCAAAAATCCGTATGGATACTTGTTAAATCATTTAAAATACGATCCCAAGACTCTCGGTTAAGATTTTTAATATAACTAGAATCGCTATATTCTTGTCCGCCCAATTCTGTAACCCAATCGTCCGTTTTTAATGGATAACTAAATGCGCGGAAAAAGAATAGATATAGGCGCAATTTAATACAATTATTTAACCAATCTTTACTTCCTTTGATGAATCCAGTTAAATCATCGGTTTTAACAAACTTAGTTCGTTCAATTTTATTTTTATCTTCAATGTCATGTAAGAAATGAATGTTTTTATTGAAATCAGCTTCGGCTACGGTATTTGGAAATTTAATGATTAAATAAACTCCATCGTATTCAGGCTCTTTGGTGGTCCCATCCCAACTAAACCCATAAATACCAAATTTAATTTTTTCTTTAGTCGCCGTGTAAGCATCACAAAGAAAATCATAACATTGAACAAAAGGACAAATTTGATCAAATACTCCCAAAGTATCAGTTTTCTTTAATAGAGCAAGTTTAACCACCATACTTTGATAAATTTCGGCCAGTCCGCCCTTTCCGTTATATTTATTTATAATAATTTTGTCTGGTAGAGCTAAAACCTTTTCTTTTTTAACCCGTGGTTTATAAATTCTTTTGGCCCGAGGCTTTTTAACTTTTACTACAGTATTTGTTGGGTTTAGTATTAGTGTTTCCATAAACTTGTTTTGTTTTGTTCCTGAAAATTCGTGTGGTTTATTTTATCAAGTCCGCGCGGCTAAGTCAATCGTTTTGTTTTTGTAGTTTAATCGCCGGATAGCGTAATTCATAAACTTTTGAACCATTTTTTGCATATCTATTTTCACAACCAAATTTTCGCCCGGCATAAAACACATTTGTCAGCCATGTATATTTACCATTTGTTAGTTTTGTTGGGAGCCACGCGAAAAGCGTAAACCCAAATTCTCGTTTTAGTTGATTTTTTAATGTTAGTGTGTTTTTCATATTTTTTATTATTCTGAATCGTCAAACTTTAAATAGTTTCTAATTCTGGTATCTAATCTTTCATTATATTTTAAATAATTATCATCCATATCAAATTTTTTCTCGTAAACATTATACTTATTTAACAAATCGTCTAGCAACCTTTGAGAATCAATTAGTTTTTGTAGTTTTTCGACAAATTCTTCCATATTGTTTAATTTCCATTTTTATTTAATTCAAACCATTCGTTGAGTTCAAAAATTTGTGGTTCTAAATATTTACCTTTTTCGTCTGAGAAATTAGTTACATCTAAAGTATGCCCCGCGAAATTAATGTCGGTAAAAACATAAGGTGGAGAATCATCAACATATTTTTTCCATTCAGACAATTTAGTTGGGTTCTTAGAAACTTGTCTAATATTAACGGGATTTTTATTTAAATATTCGTCCCGCGCGGCCTTATTTTTTTGATATTCTTCCCACAGTCTTAACAATTCCAATTCCGCCTCTAATTTAGAATTATATTCAAATGGGATTGTATCAGTAGCCGACCAGCTACACCCATCGCCTTGTTCATATAATAATACTAGTTTTTCCATATTTTTAATTTTTAAAAACTGTTATTCCACAAAGCATTAACTCCATAGCCGTAATCATAATTATCATAAACATTTCTCCCTAATTTATCAATTCTGTTAAAGAAGTCCGCGCGGGGCAACGGTTTAACAAAATTACCTGAATGAGTAATTGTATGGTTTATGTTAGCTTGACGATATTCTTTTTCATCGCTAACTACAATTTTATGGATTTCTTGTAAAATAGCAAATCTTTCTTCCAAACTTAATTTTTTAAGACCTGTTTTTAAAATTAATTTCTCGGCGGCTTCAATTCCTTGAAAATATAAATCGGGATAATAACAAATGTATGATTCTGTTAAATACCGAATTAGTTGTAAGGTAACATTAATATGTAGTTTTTTCTTGTATTTGTCTAATTCAATTATAATTTTATTGTTGTCACCATCTGGCGATTTTATATTCGGCGCAGCTAAAATACATGGAAATCCTAATAGGTTAATCTCTTTAATCCATTTTTTAATAAACTTTTTGTCATAAGGAATTTTATTGAACGGATGGGTGATAATTATTTTCTTAGCTAAAACGGGGATATTATTATAAGTTATTTTTGAAAAACAATCAGCATTTTCATATTTAACCCCTACCAAATTATCATTTTCGTCAACTAAATAGTAATTGACATGAGTAGTTACCGGGGTGTTTTTCTTATAATATTTAATTGGAACTTCTGATTCTTTCATTGGTTTATTTTTTAAGGCTTAAATAGTAGAATATCTTTTATTTGTTCTTCGGATTTACCGCTAAATGAAAATACAAAACCTTTGTGGTGATCGGCGGCCAAAATATCTAAAGTTTTCTGATGAAATTTAGTATAGCCTTCTAAAAATAAATTGATAGCTGGAAAAGTTTCTTTCGTATATTTACTATTTTGTAGAGCTACAATAATAGGATAACCTAAAACATGATTCCGCCCGCTTCTTAATAATAAACTAAATAGTTGGCGGCGCATCGGACAAACTAACCAAAACTTAGCCGGGCGGATTCCTGTAATAGTAGTTCTTTGTTTAGCTTTAAAAAATTGCGATTGATCTTTTTTCGGAAAAAATAGAATATCTTCGATTTTATTTATAAACTCAGCAATGTTATCGCTTAAATTTCCCTCATGAACATATAAAATTGACTTATCTTTTTCAGTAAATACCTTATGGAAGACTTCCCGACATTTATAAAAAGTTCCATAACCGAATTGCTCAATATAATCTTTTCTATCGGTTAATTTAGAAGTAATAGTTTGATTTTTTTTACAAATTAAACCTAAAGCAAAATGCCCGTCGCTTTCTGGATTTTCGTCGTTGGGATTGACATCGTATCCCCAATTACGAATTAATTTAAATGTTTTTAAAGTTTTCATTACCTCTTTTTATTTTTAGTCATCCAATTACATTGTTTTTTACTTGCATAAAACCTAATTTCCATATCCCAATTCGGGCGGAATAATGTTAAAGTCAAGAAACTAATTAACCCACAAATTACATCACAAAAACTACCCAACATCCAAAAAAAACCAAATCATTAAAAATGGCGGACGATTTTTGTTTTTAAATGTTTCAATAAAGTTATTCATAAAAATCTGTACGTAGTAACGCCACCAAGATAACATGAAAACTTGGTAGCGTCAATAGAAAGTTTAATGGAATTTAGGCGTATTGTCCCGAACATTCATCTGCGCCCGGAATTTTTTTACAATTACATTCCCAAAAACTAAAACTATCATAATAACCAGTAAAGTAACGCGGACTCATTTTTTTATTACAATGCGGACAAACAGGATTTTTAGATAATTCTTCTGCAAAATATCTATAAAAATTCATTCTCCAAATAGTTTCGAGTTGGACTCCATCAAATCCGCCGGGCCGATGTTCTGATTTTTCAGTTTCTTCTTTACAGTCTTTAATAAACTTTTCTATTTCGGTGGGTAAATAGTTTTCTGCTTTAATAGCTTTCATAATTTAAATTCTTTCCAATTTGGTCTTTTGTAATGAAATGCTTCCCCATTCAGAATTTGTAAAACAAACTAAGCGTCCGCCGGGAAATTCTAAATAAATAGATTGAGAATCGCAATTTATCATTAAATTATCTTTATTGTCAAATATCATTATTTCTTTAGATTTTTGTTCTAACTCTTTTAATGCTTTAGAATTATCTTTTTTATCTAGAACATAAGCGGAAACATAAGCGGTTTTAACTATATCTCCAAATATTTTTCGCGCGGCCTCTGCTAATTTTTTATCTTTTTTAATTACAGTCATATTGTTTTGTTGTCATTTGATTTTCAAGACATTCTCAATTAAATCCCGCGCGGTTTGACCTTTAATTTGCCATTCTTCAAAATTATTTCTTTGGTAAACAGTCCCGCCGATTTTAGTTAATAACAAATTTCTTAGTTCTCTGTTGCCTGAGCCAATTGCAATTCTAATTTCCGGCGGATTAATTGATACAAAACCGGAATAATTGTCTAAGTTTAAGATTTTAAGTAGTTGATTGTCGGAAAGATTCATTTTTTTAATTTTCTAAAATATACTTAGCTAAGGAATACTTATCTTTCATACTCCCGGGTTTTAAATCAGAACTATTATGGGTAATATCCGCAATTTTCACTACTCTTGAATAAGGTAATGATTTAGCTCTTAAAATATACTCTAAATATGATTCCGCCGATTTATCTGCATTTTTAGTAATTGCTTTCACTGATTTCAAAACTGTCGCAGGATAATATATAAAAGGTTTATCATATATATCCAATTCTTTTAATAGAATTTCTTCCGTTATATCACAATCTTCTAAAACGTCATGTAATAATGCTACAGATTCTACAAATTGTATATCCAAAGAATCGCAATTACCATAAAATTTAGGATATAATTCTTTAGCTAATTCCGCAACTTTAATCGGGTGACTAATATAAGGAATTTTCTTATCCCAACGAGTTTGTCCAGCGTGATATTTAGTTGCTATTTCTAGACTTAGTTCTGATAAACTTTTCATAATTAATTTTCTTCTTTTTTGTGATGCCCAACCCCTAAATACTGTTTTTTACTCATAATTTTAATAACTTCTTCCATTGAAAAGACTGGCGAACTATTATATTTAATTGCATTATCTACCCCGCAATCAAGTTTCTTACCTTTATGTAATTCAAAAGGACTCCAATCATTTAGGTTTGAATGTTCGTGGCCTGATAAACTAATACTGCCGCGCGATAATTCCGGCCAGCTACTTATTGGATAATGACTGGCGGTATATCTATAATTTTGTTTTTGAGATTTATCGTCCGGTGGCTCAATTTTAATATTTCCTTCTACAAATTTACCTAGAAAAGTTATTTTTTTGCCGGAATAGTGATAATGAGTTAACGGGTAAATTTCTATAGATTTTAGATATTCTTTATCTTCCGATCTGACATACATCCCAAGAAATTCAGTTAAAGTTTGTCTATATAATTGAGAAATAAAACTATTATGATTTCCAAATAGCATAAAAATATTTCCATTTAGTCTAGAAATTATTTCATTACCTTTTTCCCAAGCGTTTTGCCCCGCGCCAACAAGAAAATCGCCTAGAAAAAGAAAGTCGTCTTGCGCGCGGACTCTTGAATTATGAGACTCAATTAACCATTCATTATATTTATTTACATCTGTATGACCGCGCGGCCCAATTATAAAATCTTTATTGTGAAAACAATGGTAATCTGACCCTACAAACCAATTAGCCTCTTCTGTAACTATTATATTGAAATCTTGTAACATAATTTTTAATAAATATTCGGCCATTCTACACAAACAGACGGGTCATCCCCTTCATAATAACATCCACCATAATCTAAACCAAATTCAGTTAGTTTTAAATCTTCATCTGTAAAACCATAAGTTTTCTTTAGATATTCCATTACGTAAACAATGCTTTCGCCACTACAACCATATTCTCCCTTTGGAATACGCGGAACAGGTTTAATAACTTTTTCTTTTTTCATATTATTTTTTATTTGTAAATTTTCTTACAAATTTTCTAATTCTATAAACCAAATAATCTTTAAAAGACAGATTAGTTAATAAAATATTTTTTCTTAAAGCAATTTCTTGATCAATCAAATTATTGGGTTTAACATTATGAATATTTTGTCCTTCGTGGCGATTTTCGACAATAAGACTTAAAACACTATACCCGAATTTTTTCCCGTTGTCAAGGTAAAAGTTGAATCTTTTTGGAATAAGATTTGTATTTGCTATTACTATAACTTTAGATTTATCTTCTAAAGCTTTGATAAATTTCGCCCGGCTGGACGCTTCAGCTTTTATAACCTCTTTTGGATTCCATTTATAATAACCATATTTTTCAATAAAATAATCATCGTTTGAAATAATTAAAGAATCTGGATATAAACTTTTAATAAAGTCTGCTGTAAAATTTTTACCACTTCCGCTACACCCGCGCAAAAGTATAACCGTTGGTTTAATAACGTTCATATTATTTCAATTCAAATACTTCTTGTTTTATTTCAACTTCTCTTTTAAATTGATTGGTTAAAGGATGTCCCCGATTAACAATAGCTTTTTCCACCAATTCACAATAGGTTTTATTAAAATGATAAACACTCCCATGATATTGCGATTTATAAAATACTTTTTTAGGATTTCCCCAAACCGGGGGTTTAACGGTAATAAAAAATTCCTGATCTAAAATATAATCAATATGGTCTTCATCGTCATACCCCATTTCTTTTACATCGTCAAAACTAACCCAATCTTTTAATTTAAATTTATCCCCCGGATTAAAATCATTCATATTTTTTAAACTATTTAATTAACTCTGTAATTTTAACAAAGTCCGCGCCGATTTTTACATGAGTTACTTTATCAGTTAAATGTTCAGTAATTTGACCGAGCGATTCTTTAGTTTCCCACCAATATTGGTCGCCAGTTTTATTTCTTTTTGGAAATCTTTGTTGTATAATTTGTCGGCATTCTAATTTTTGCCAATCACCTTTTCCTGAAAAACCCATAAATAATCGAATTCCTTTTCCGTCCCGCGCGCCTTTAACTTTAATAATTGTTTCGTTGGGAATTAAATTATTTTTTAACCAATCCTTGATTTTAGGCAATTCGTTCTTTTTAAATTCTTCTTTTTTAGCCTCACGCTTTTCAAAATTTTCTTTATATTCTCTTTGTTTTTTACAGGAATATTCAGCATATAATTCAACCTGGCGTTTTTCTACTCGCGCGGCTAATTCTTGTAATTCTTCGTATGACAAATTATTAATATCCATTTTAATTATCCTCTCTAAAGATTTGCGCGCGGATTTTATCCAAATGTTTATCTTCTTTAATTTGTTTTTCTTCTAATTCATACCATTCGGACGGATGTAAATCAATTACACTAGTATCTTTAGAATCAAATCCCCGATCTTCAATATAATAAGTTTGACCAGTATCAATGTTTCTAAAGATTTCCCCGGTTTGAACTATCATGCCATTTTGTTTAAGTTTTTGTATTTGTTTTAAGGTGTTGGAGTTCATTTTATAATCTTTTTAATTTTTCTTCTTGTAAGAATAAGCCACCCCATTCAGAGTTAGTAAACCCAATCAGTCTTCCGTTAGAAAATTCTATTAAAATTGTTTGTGCGTCGTGTCTTAGATTAGTTTCATTTATTAACATCCAGTTTTGAGAATTTAATTTTAATCTTTTCTCTACTTCTGAATTATCTTTATCTAATCCATCATAAGTAGTTACATAAGCTGTTTTAACTAAATTACCAAAGATTTTTCGCGCGGCTTCAGCTAATTTCCTATCTTTTTTAATTATATCGCTCATTTTATATAAAATTTAATCTTTGCACCAGTCGCCGCTTTCAATCTTTTCTAATTTACTCGTATCAATTTTATCGTCCGGCGGATAACAAAATAAATATACTTTTTCCCCACAATTTTCTAATTCTAATACTGAATACCCGGCGGATTCTTCCATTTTAGAAATTTTTTCAAAACTTTCATCTTCTACATTATGCAACTCACACAAAACTTGATTTTTATGTTTTCTAATTAAAGTAGTTTCAATTTTTTTATTCCCATTCCATATTACACAGGGGTAATAACCGAGATTAAAAAGTGATACTCCTGACAAATACCAATTTTTAATAAACGTTTGACCTTTAAATCTATTAAAATTATAAACTTTCTTGGCCGGGCCGTTTTTTCTTAAAGTCCCATAAAAAAGACATTTTTTCATATATTTATTTATTTTTTAATTATTCGTCAAATTCTTATCATTCGTCCACAAACTATAAATCGTTTTTAAATCTGGATTAACCGCGTTTTTCTTAAATTGTTCTACCGAAATTATAGCTCCGCCATTTTTAATTCCATGCCCGGAGTCATATGTATGAATTTCTTGAAAATATTGGAAATCTTTCTCAAAGTCGTTTTTATAATTTTCGGTTAACTGTTTAATTTTGCCGCCGAATTCGTCTAAATATCTAAATAATGTAGTTAACATTACTGGAACCATTGAATTAATTTCGGCCCAATCTTTTACAGTTAAAACAAAAATAACACATTCGGTTTTTTCGGTATTAGCTTGATTATAAAAACTATTTAATTTTTTAAACGTAAATGATACTTGTGGGATGCAATCAATTACTTTTGTAACAAAATCCAAAAATATATCAATTTGACCATCAGTTACAACGCCAGCACTAATATACCTATTAGGTTTTTTACATTTTAATGGACATTTAAAGTAAATTTTCTCAATCTGTTTTAATTTTGGGTCGCACATATAACCAAAAGGTAGTAAATGCTGAAAACAGTTGTAAGAATAATGATTCTTTTTTTCAACCTTTTTGTATTTTACGTAAAATTCAACGTGCGGGCTGAAATAAATAGCCATGATTTTTGTATTATTTTTTAAGTTAAATTATTAATTTTTACAATTTTCTTTCCACCATTCATCCAATGTTTGAACTTGAAAAACGCCGGGAAGTAAACCGTTTGTGTTATAATTAATAATATTGTTTAAATTCAAAGGATGCCCCGCAAATTTAATATTGTTTTTGGGATATGGTGAGCCAATCTGTTTTCTGTAATAATTTATCCAGTTTTCGGCGTATTCTGTGACTATTTTTGTTAAGTCCGCGCGGGCTAAATCGGCGGATTCATAATTAAATGGTAAAATAATTTCAGCAGAATCGTATTCTTCACGGCTTTCCCAATATATCAAAATTAATTTTTTCATAAATTTATAAAATAATAAAATATATTAGAATTGCTAAAATTGTCCGAGTTAATAATCCTGTTATTTGAATTTTTGATTGTATTTGTGTTGTGTTGTTTGTCATATTTTTAAATAATTCTTAATGATAAATTCAATTTCTTTCTTTCCCCACATTCTATCCCGGTTTTTTCCTCGGTTGGTCGAATGAATAAAGTCCGCCGGAAAATTTATATTATTTAGCCAAAATTCATGTTTTTTATCATCAAAAGTATAGATAATTAAAGAATCTTCTTTTGTCCATAAAGCCTCGTGGCCTTGACCTGAAATATATTCTCCAAAAGATAAACTATATCTATATTCTTGATTATTTACTATAATTGGTTTAAATCCGGCGCGCTTTTTCATAAATTTATAAATCATTCTTCCCAAATACTCCAATTATCATCTTCATTTTCTTTAACTTCTTCTAAATTTTCAATTTCTTTACAATCCGCCGAAACTGCAACCCCATCGTATTGATTGTTACTGTCTAAGTCAATAAAACCCATATAATCCTGACAAATCGCGCGGCCTCGACTAACACGTTTATAAAATTGTTTTTTATATCGAAAAATGGTACCTAGCGGCAGTTCTTTAATAAATAGAAATTTTACTTTATCTAACGTGGGAGGATCGAGTTCCATAGAAATTGTCAACCTATTTTATAACTCATTATTTAAAAATTTTAATACTAATTCTTGTGAATATTTAACGGTTGGATGATTTAATGGCTGCCATTCTTGATGCATTTGGCACGAAAGACAGGGGCCAAAACTTTTACTATTATAATAGACTATTTCCGGTTCTTTATAATCTTTGGGAAAATTATAATCTTTATTTTCACCATTGAAATGGTATCTTGATAACTTTTTCGCCCAAGCCAAAAGACGAAATGGAGAAGGCTTAATTAAATTATTGGGCTCTAAATAGAACTGATTATGGTGTGATGATGTAACTTCTAATACTTTATTATCATAGGTGTAAACATCATGCAACGATGGATGACTCATGTGCTGAATTAGTCGATAGCCATTTTTTACATTAAGGTATTGCCCGCCCCTACAAATTCCGATTTTGGGCTTATTGCCGGATTTTCTAAATACTTCATTTTCATATTTATCTCTAGCTGGATTATCGCCAATATAATCACCTTTCTTTTCTCCATATAATTCTGTGCCAACGTCGCTTCCGCCACAAAACAGATACGCGTCATTATTTTCTATATCATCTGTTAATTCAAATCCTAATGGGGTTAGCCAATTCGCATAATCCCCGAAAGAATATATCGAACCTACGACGCACAGTTTTTTACCTTTAATTTTATTTTTCATGATTTTTATTCGTTTTTTCTAAAAACACTCTCAATCCATTCTACCACAAATTTTCAATCGTGTCAATCGGGTTTTAAAAATGTTTAACGGGGTTTTACAATTTGTTGATACCAAGGAGATTCAACAGAAATTTGAATGCCAACATGCGCGGCTAAACTAACTGCTTGGCCTATTTGATAATTTAAATCGGTTATTTCTTTTCTTTGTTCTTTAATAGTATCCGTTTGATTTTCTAAATCTTTAGCTTGTTTTAAAACAATTTTAGCTAATTCTCTAATTTTGCCAACCAAATAATCAATACGACTTTTAAGTTGTTTTTCAAATTGCTCATTTTCTTCTGTTAAAAAGTTAAATGTGTCCGGCAAAAGTATTTCTTCTAGTTCTTCTTTCTTCATAATTTTAATAAAATCCTCTCTTTTTATTTGCACAATCTGTGCATTCATCACCATACATAGAAGGAAGCTGATAGTGTCCGCACGACTGTAAGGTTAATTTTATGTCGCCCTTTAAAGTTTCAAATTTGTTATTTTCATTCTCTAATTCAAGAATCCGCGCGGCTAATTCTCTACATTTACCAATTAAAAAAGAAGTTTCGGTTTTATGATGATCTAATAAATTTTCGTATCTGTATTCGATTTCATGATCAGTTTCTGGATTTTCATTAAATTTCTTAATTTTAATCCAACTAAATGAATCCGCGCGGACTATTTCTTCTAATTCTTGTTTATTCATTATTTTTCCTTGTGAATTATAGTATAATTAACTAGTCTAGACCATTCAAGCAACCATTGGTGATCGGGCCAATCTTTTTTAAGAGAAGTAACTATTCCCCGTTCTTCAACCGCGCGGACATATTGTATTTGTTTAGTTTCTTTATAAACTAATCTATCTCCAATTTTAGCCGTTTTCTTATATTCTTCGATTTCTTGTTTATTCATATTTTTTCATTTTGTAGCCCAATTATTTATATAAGCACAAGTAATATATATTACTATATACCCAACTATATAAAATATCCAACGGTGTTTATTCATATCTTTAATAAATCAAAAACTTATCACTTAACAAATCTTTTAATTGACCAACCTCTGATTGAATTTCTTTGGTAATTTTGCCTAAATTTAGTTTTAGCCGTCCGAATTTAATTGAAACTTGTAAAATCTCAAAATCCCTACATTCCCATACTACATAATCTAAAAATTCATCAATTGTTTTAAACCATACTTCCGGCGTGGGATTTCCTAAACTAAAACCATAATGATTGACCGGAATATGCGCGGCCCATTTAATTTTTAATAGTTTTTCTTTAACAGAAGCTTCTGGATAACCAACTAAAGAAGAATTTTTATACGGACTTTCTGTATAATACGAATCCGGCGCTAAATTATATTTTTTTGTTAATTTTTCTATAATATTCATTTTTTTATTTTAAATGGCTCCAAGACTAGGATTTGAACCTAGAACCTCGGTGTTAACAGCACCTTGCTCTACCGTTGAGCTATCTTGGAATAGTTTTATTTTATCTTTCCACGCAAACCATAGTATTTTGATGTTCCGATAAATATCCAATTTCATTTCTAAAACCAATCGGGCGGACTTCACTAAACGTATATTTATGACGAGTAAAAAACTTATTCTTAAACCTAAAAATTTGATGTTCTTTTACTAATGGAAGATATGTTAGTTTAAATTTACTATGGAATTTTGGACTCATTAGTTTTAAGCCGCGCGGCTATTTTTTAATTAAAACGGCAACAATTTTATCCTGATGATGAAATATTTCTTCACAATAAGATTTTTTATTATAAAACCAACTAAAGAAACTGTAATTGTCTTTTTTTGCCCAAGTTCTATTATATCTAAAAATAGTCCCATCTTCCAAATCTTTAAGTTGACGAAAAGAAATGTTGGGATTACTAAAAAATTTTGGAAGGTTGTGTTTTTGAGAAAATGACATTTTTAAAAAATAATTTCATATTTCACTAAATAAAGTGTAAATATATGTAACAAACATTACATTATGAGAAAACGAACTAATATTACATTAAAACCAGAAATTGATATTTTATTGAGAGAATTAGCCGCGCGGACTAAATTAAAAATGTCAACAATTGTTGAAAACGGAATTTTAATTATTAAAGAAATTGAAGACGGAAAGGAAGGTTATGGAAAATAATTTGATAATTGATGATAAATATTTTAACTTAGAAATTGATAATAGATTTCCACTCGAAATACCTAATCATAGGTGGAATAATTTAAATGGAGAAATATTTCGCTATTGTAGCATATATTCCATTTATTTAATCAAGTGTAATAATCACTTATATGTTGGTGGGGATAAAAATAGACGAAGAGTCTATGACCATCGGAGCGACTTGAAATCAGATCATCATTATAATAAATATATGCAAAATACTTTTAACAAAAACGGAATAGAAAATTTTTATTTTTTAACTTTGTGTCAAGTTCCAGAAGAGTTTCGGCAGTATCGAGATCAAATTGAAAATTCCTATATTAAATTGTTTGATACTTTCCACGGAAGAAATCCAGAAGGATTTAATATTTTAGAATTTGCTAAAACAGCTAAAGGTCATAAACACTCAGAAGAAACTAAAGAAAAAATAAGAATTTCAAATACAGGAAAAACTCAATCTGAAGAAAGTAGATTAAAAATTTCTCAATCTCATTTGGGACAAAAAGCTCCAGAAAAAACAAAACAAATTTTACATTTTTTTAACGAAAAGAGAAAATTAATATTTTATTTAACCAACACAGTTACCTTGAAAGTCACAAGAGGAATCGGAATTAGAGAATTTGCTAGAAACATGGGCTGGCCTAATTCCGGCTCACTTTTTTATCTTCTTAATGGAAAATCTCGATGTGGAGTATACAAAGGATTCAGAATGTCAACCCTAGAAGAAATTAATAGTTATTTAAGCATTAACCGTTAAATTTTTCGTTGACTTATTTAAATTCCATTCTTTATAGAAATTCCAAGATTTAACATTTTTATATTGATTGAGTCTAATTCTTAAATTCTTGGGCAATTTAACCATGTCTAGAATTTCTTCAGCTAGTTCTTTATTATTTTCTTGAACGCAGGCTTGCGCTAATTTATAATCAATTTCTAGAATCTCTAGATAGTCTCCACTAATTAGCCTTTTAATGGCTTCTTCGGATAAGTCATAAACTAATTCAACCAATTTGGGAGAACTAGTCCAATAACAACTTAATACTCTATATTCCCCGCCAAAGTCTTTCGGGCGATGCGCGCCGATTTCGCCTCCGTAGAGCGCCCTGCGAGCCAAAGACGTTTTATCATTATCAATTAGTGTAAAAGGCACGGCTAGATAATAATCTAATAATTTCATTAAATCAATCTTACTTTGAAATCCCATTAGAACTTCTTCAGTATCTTGAATATCTAAGTAATCCTCGCGGCCCAAACTAACGTGTCCGCCGGACGACCTAGTAAAACCTTTAAAGCTTGGTGGCGTAATCATAGCGGGTTCTGGGTAAATTTTGTACTCAGGATTACATCCTATAGTCATTGCCTCTGGACTTTGCATATATTTTTCATCAAAAGTATGTGAAGCTTGAATAACAATTTCATATTTTTCTCCACAATTGTCTTTGATATATTTATTTACTTTCGTAAAAGCATCTCGAAATGATTCAACAAATTCGGCACGAGAGAATGCGGGTTTTACAGTCATTTCTCCCATACAATTGTCAAAATATAAACTAACGCCATCTCCTAAATCAATAGGATTGTATTTGTCTCTTTTTAATACTTCCACGGCGCTTTCAATATCTCCCGTTTCTGTATTTCTAATAAAGAATTCCGGGTCTGACCCACGACTAGTAACAATTTTCTTCACTTCCTTAACTTCTTCTTTAATCTTATTTACTTTTTGTGTTTTCATGTTGTTTATTTTTTTTTCTTTTCAAGTGGTTTTCTACATCGTGCAATTGCTATCGCAATCAATCTTATACTTTTGTCCGCCGGAAGTCAATCGGTTTATTTGAAAAGTTTAATGGATTTTGAAATACCGCGCGGCTACTTATTCTTATTTACCAACCAGTTATTAGGGTTTTTATAAGGAAATAAATCAGGACGCTTTTTTCTATTGCGAGAAATAAAAATTCTTACATTGTGGCCGTTGGTTTTTAATCTTTTTGCCATTTGTTCGGTAGATAATCCCGAAATGAATAATTCAGAACGAAATTTCATTCTTTTGTAATTAGCATTTTTAGTTGTAGATTTTCTTTTCATAATTTTATTCTTTTTTTTATTTAATACATCGGAATTTCTTCATCTAGCTCAATCTTTTTCGCGGCGTCGTCATCCTCAACCCACAAAACAAATTTATCATTTTTTACATAACTCCAAATCCCGCGCCAATCTTCCATTTCTACGGTATAGGAATCACTAGCCTTTCTTTTCCATTTGTTTTGATAACGTATAATAGCATTTTTTGGAACATCTTCCCAGTGACAAATATTATATTTTAAATTTAATGGGTCAAAATGTTTAAAAACCATTGTTTTAACTTTGCATTTACTTTTAGCCTCTTCTAAACATTCATTTGTCAAATCTTCTAATTTATTATTTCTAGGACTCATATTTTTTTATTTAAAAGTCAAATTTTTAATCTCTCTTGAACTGATCCGTCAGCGGATGGCCCGGCGGCTTAATTATTTTTGGAATTAACAAACAAAATAAATCATAAGGATATGTTCCTGTAAAATAATTGTTCATCCCAACCCCTCTAATAAAAACTTTATTATTATGAATTGATTCGATCTCATAGATTTCTAAGTTTGGGTGATTTAATTTTTCGTAATAATAATTGTCAGTAACAATATCCCCAATTTTTAAATCATAAATATCTTTTATTTTGACTGAAGAATATTTGTCGCTTAGTTTCATGTTTTGACTTTTTATTAGTCCTCCCAAAAATATTTTACTTCTGGGTTACTAATCTCCATTATTTTTACGTGTTTATTATTCCCGCCCGCAATTTTACCATAAATCATTAAAGATTGTCCGACCGATCTTAATTCTACATCGGTAATATTTAATAACTTGTGAGTTTCGTCCGGTAAATCATTTTTATTTACAACTGGCGGGACAAAAAGTTTTGTTTCTTTTTTGGGTAGTTCAATATGAATAACTTCTTGTTTAGGTTTAGCCGCAGCTATAATCCCTTCTTCTTCAAAATCATTATTTTCTTCGGCGGCCTCTTCTCCATTAAATAAACAGGGATGTAAAACATGAGCGTATTTTTTATATTCGGCGGGATAATCAAAATGTTTAGGTTTTTCGTTATTTTTTTCTATTTCAGATACTAGCCATTTAAAAGCTTTTGCAAATAATTCTTGTCTGTAGTTAGACATTTCACAACTACTGTTAATTTCAAGTAGATATGGAATATTATCTTTTACAATAATATCCACGCCTCCAAAGTCCGCGCCAACTTCTTTCATAGCTTTTAATGCTAATAATACAGCTTTTTTAGGAAAATGTTTCCACCCTACCGTTTCAAAAACCCCATTGCCTAAACTTGCATTCCAAGGTATTAATTCTTTATTTTTTGGTATCTTTTCGCAAACGCCGAGTACTTTTCCCATGAAACAAAAAACTCTAAATTCTTGTTGTTTATCAATAAACTCACTCCAATAAGTAGAACTTAAATCTTTATTTAGTTCTTCTGCGTTATTAGCAATAAAAATATCTTTTCCTTGACTGTGATGGGTGGCCCGGCCTATTTGCGGAAATTTACCCTTTTTAGCATCTTCTTTAGAAAAGAAAGTCTTAGGACAAGATATTTCTTTTTCAATCATCTTTTTTCTACAATTAACTTTATTATTTACTAACTGTATAGCTTCAACAGTATTAATAGTAAATTTAGCCGGGCAGTTTTCTGTTGATCCCCAACGAATTAAAGTGTTAACATTTTGTAGTTTAGGAATATCTTTTTCTCTAGCAACTTTAAATTCAGGATCATTAGCAATATTAACAATACCTTGGCAAGTTTCGCGGCCCGATTTTTTACGCAGGATATAAGTTTTCATATTTTATTCTAATTTTTCTATTTGTTCTTTAACTTTTTCTATTTTATCTAAAATCTCCCATCCACTAAATGATGATTTTCTTGGTAATTTATTATACTCTTTAAGTAGTTTTTGATAATTGTCTTTTAATTTATCAATTCGCGCGGATTTTTTCACTTTAATTTTCCCGTTTCACTATAATAATCAATTAGATTGATTTTCAGCGTCGATAAAATCATAGCAAGTTGTTTTAACTTGTCAACATCGTTTTAAAAAAGTTTAATGACTTGAAAATAAAACTTCACTTTTCTTAAATTTTAGTGTAAATAATAGGTAATAATCAACAACAGAAAACTAAAAATGATAGAAATTGATACAAATAAATACTACGAAGTTAATGATGCCGCGCGGATTCTTGGGGTTAACGCCCGGACGATTGCAAGGCTAGTCAAAGAAAACAAAATTAAATGTTTTAAGCCATCCGAGCGAAAAACTTATTTTACTAAAGAAATGATACAAAATTATCTGGAGGGAAAATAAATGAAAATAGGTCGCAAATTACTAAAATTTACAAAAGAAGAAATAGACAAAATGATTTATGAATACCAAGTTAATTTAACTAGCTTGGTTGGAATAGGTAAAATGTTTAATTGTTGTGATACGTCAATCAGAAATACATTAGTTAAAAATAATGTTAAAATTGGTATTGGACACGAAAGAGCGACGGCCAAATATAAAATTGATACAAGCTATTTTGAAAAAATCGACACACCTAATAAAGCGTATTTTCTTGGGTTAATGTATTCTTATGGCTCGATTACTTATGTAAATAATAAAGCAAAGGGATTCTCTATCGGTTTGCAAGAAAGGGATAGGCATATTTTAGAATCGTTTTTGACAGAATTAAAATCTAATCACCCATTAACCATTAGAAATCCTTCTAATTCAAAGAAACAAATATTAGGAAGAACTGCAAAAAGCAAGCAAAAAATATGCAATTTGCGAATTGAAAGTATAAAAATTTCTAACGATTTAATCAAATTAGGTTGCATCCCACGAAAATCTTTAATTTTGGAGTTTCCCTCTAAAGAACAAGTCTCCGATCATTTAATCCATCATTTTATCCGCGGGTATTTTGACGGGGATGGAACAACGCATTTTACTAAAAGAAAAACCGCAATGTTTGGTTTTGTAGGAACTTACAATATTTGTTCGGCAATTTCTAATATACTTAATGAAAAATTATCGTTAAAATTTATTGAGCCAACTAAAATAAGAAAAGATTTGGATAAAAATACGTATAAATGCTATTTTGGAGGAAATTTAACCTCTAGAATTTTTTATAATTATATTTATAAAGACGCTGAACTTTTTTTAATCAGAAAACACGAAGTTTTACTTAAATGCTATACTGAAGGCGGAATTAGAGGTAGGACTTCTAATTATCGCGGAGTATTTAAACATGGAAAGAAATGGGTAGCAAGTTTATACTTTAATAAAAAGAATAATTATTTAGGAGTTTGTGAAACAGAAATTGAAGCAGCGAATAGAGTTCAGGAGTTTATAAAAAACAATACCGAAACCTCATACGTTATGACGATGCCAAATATTGAAAACCCGATACTAATTATTTAATTGTTCGTCTACTAGTTTTTTAAACGCTTTACTTACAGCATTTAATTTGTGTTCATCGGATAAGCTTGGCGCGGAATTCAGTTCTATCGTATATGGTTTATTTTTATATAAAATTAAATCCACTCCACTATAACTTTGCCCAATAACCTTGGCCGCGCGAACCCCTTCATCAACAATTTCTTTATAATTTTCTAAATCAAAAATGTTATTTATAACTGCTCCCTTGTGGGTATTCCATACTTTTTTTGACTTATCTTGTGGGATTTTTTCTGCTAAATGAACCGCTTTAAAACCTACTACATAAACCCTAAATTCTCGTTCTTTATCTAAAAATTCTGAATAATATGCACTATTTGAATCTTCTAATTCTTGTCTATTTGTAATATATTCCACGCCGTTCCCGTGGGTGTGATGCTTTTGACGAGCGAAAAGCGGATAAGGAATTTGTTTATCTTCTAAATCTAAAACTTCTTGTTTAGAAAAAAATGTTTTAGGGGTTGATACTCCATTTTCTTGTAAAATCCGCCGGGCATTCTTTTTATGTGACCCTAAATCAATTGATTCCGCCGGATTGATTTCGACCGACCCGTGTTTCAAAGGAAAATAATCAGTATTCCCGTATCTAATTAAAAAATCCGTTTGATTATAATCTTCATTATAATGATCGGTGTATCGAGCAAATAATCCAAGTTTTGCTAATTGTTTAGCTAATTTCGGCCCGGAAATCGACCCGGCGTTTGAATATAATACTGTGACTAATGGGTTTTTGATCATAATGAAAACTTTGTTTTCGCGCTAAAGCGATTTATTTAACTAGCTTATTTCTTTCTTGCTCTAATTGATTAGCTAATTCGCGTAGATTTTCTGGTGTAAAATTCGTTCCGCACAAATTAAAACTCGCAGAATTACAGTAAGAACATAATTCTAATTCTTGATTTAGATAAACTCCGTCATTCTTAGTTACCTTATCGCCATTGCCATAAAATTTAGTAACCAACATTAACGCTTCTCCGCCGGAATTCATCTCATCAAAAACAAATACGTGTCGTTTTAATAATTCGTCGTTATTTCCGCAATGTAACAGTTTTTTATGAATAGTTTCTAGTTCTTCTAGGGTCAATCCAATTGATGTTTTGCTTAATAAGCACCAATCAGAAAAGCTAATTCCACTAAATGAACCTTTAAAATATAACTGTTTATCATCGGATAATGCAAATTCCATGTGAGGTTTTACTGGGAATTCACTTAATTGAATTTGGCAGCGTTTTTGAACAATTTCATCTTTTAGTTTAATTTGTTTTTGTATTTTCATTTTTTTCTTGTTTATTTTTAGTTTATCTGATTCAACTCTAGTCTAGCAGATTCTTTTTGATCGTCAATCTCTTTGTTAAATTTGTTTAATCCAAAGTTGGCAGCGTAAACCCTCATAAAGTTTAATCCCCAAATTTTATCTATATTTTTTTCAGAAAACCCTGACTTTCTTAATTCTAAATCTACATTTTTTGCCTCACTAATATTATCAAACTTATTGATTCCGCCGCCTCCATCAAAATCAGTTCCAATTCCAACATGGTTAATTCCAATTTGATTAACTATATGTAGAATATGATCAACAAAATCATAAAGTGATTGTCCGCCGCCTACACATTTAGGTAAAACACTAACTTGAACTACTCCGCCATTTTTAGCAATTTTTTCTAATAATTCATCACTTAAATTCCTGGGATTATCACAAATCGCGCGGCTGTTACTATGAGAAGCAATTATAGGTAATTCTGTTAATTCTAAAACATCATAAACGGTTTTATCAGAGGCATGAGAAATATCTATTATCATCCCCAAATCATTCATTTTTTTAACTATTTTTTTACCAAAATTACTTAGCCCGCCGTGAATTGGTTTATCTGTAGAACTATCACATATTTGGTTACTAAAGTTATGACATAATGTTAAATATCTAATTCCTAAATCATAATAATATTTTAATAACCCTAAATCATTTCCAATTGGAGTGCCATTTTCAATAGCTAAATTAATTGCAATTTTTCCACGATTTACAGCGTAAATAATACTTTCTGGATTTAAACAAAGTTCCAAGTCCTTGTTTTCCATTAATAATTTAAATAAAACTCCAAAAGCTAATTTAATTCGCGCGACCCCGCCTTCAACCCCCCACATTTCTTTAGTAAATAAAGCTAGAAAAATAGAATTGACTCCGCCCGCTTTAAGCTTTGGAATATCAGTTTTTAGATTTGGTCGGTTTTTATTTAAATCATAATCTGTAGAGTTTAGATACAAAATCTTATGTAAAAGATCGGAATGCGAATCACAACGTAATTTATTTTTCATAATTTTTGATATTCTTCTAAATTAAATTTAGCATCATTATATTTTATTACTTCTTCTTTAATTGCTTCTTGCCAATCCATTTTCCATCCGCCTAGATTTTCTTCTCGCGCGGCACATAAATTATAATGATTTATCATAGCGGTAGCATTACTCATTTTTGCTAATTCTATTTGTAGATAAATTTCGTTCATAATTTAATCTTTATCCCGCGTATCTTTCCGCGCCGCCTTCATTATCATAATCTGCTAATTGCCTATCTAATTCATCTTCCTTTTTTAAATATTCTTCGTAGGTTTGCGGTTGTAGTTTTTCTAGAATATTCCCAGACAAAACTTTATTTGGCAGGCTATTATCATCCACTAATTCCGCGCAATTTTTACTTTCTTGCCATTTTAAATAAGCTTCTTCAATTATTTTTTGACTAATCGCCCCTAGCCGCCCGATTACACTTTTTCTTTTTAATTTTTTAATTCCCATCCCGCTATGACAACGAGAAATATTAATCAAATCTTCTTCCGATAATGGTTGATAAAAAGGATCGCCAATTCGATAATACTTTTTTTTTGCCCCCGAGAAATTGTTATTTGAAGGTAAATAATATTGCGACGGATTAAACTGATTATTTACATGCTTATCTTTTTTCTTGTAATTATTATATTTTTCCTTAGTTTTCTTATCTTCAATTGCTTTTTCCCAATCTAATTTAGAATA